>BFBZ01000018.1_pt38 | contig 45102 bp, 40 predicted proteins | sample 1888401 | NCBI WGS metagenome assembly BFBZ01 (sample SAMD00112614, study PRJDB3348) | symbiont metagenome | host: Chara braunii | reverse complement strand
GCCGCAAAGCTGACACATCGCTTAACCTATTGCGCAGACATGATTCCCTTCAGGCTGACCCCGCGGATGACCTTTCACTTTCCTCGCCTCGTCGCCGTTGCGCTCRGCCTCGGCCTGAGCACGCCATGCGTCGCGCAGCAGCCGATGCCGGTCACGAACKTGCCGGAGGAGCAGCCTGACATCGACCTCTATGCCCTGATGTCCGGCAGCTGCCGGACCTTGAAGGTCGACGGCCGGGATTTCCCCTGCAAGACCGTGGCGTTCTTCCACAGCGAGAAAGGCCGGGCGCACTTCACGGTGGCTCTCGACGATCCCGCCGACGAAAGCCACATCATCGCCTTCTCCGGYATCAATGGCCGGCGGTCGATTCAGAACGTCTACGAGCTGCCGATCGACCGCATGCTGCTCAACTCGAAAACCCGCCCGAAGGTCGACGGCATTCCGGTGCCCGCAACCCAGAGCTCGTCGGGACACTGCCGGCAGGTCGGCAATTTCGCGATGCTCAAGGTGACGAGCGTGACTTGCTCGGCCAAGGACGACAGCGGCCGCGCTTATGAGCTGCAGTTCGTTTCCGACGGCACGCCCATCACGTTGCGCCGGGTGCGCCAGACCATGACGGACGCCGCACACGACCCCTATCCTTAAGATCGCCTCCTGGAGTTCAGCGCGCGCGTCCGGCTTGTGACAGGATCTCCTGGGCGGCACGCCCGAGCCGCCTTGCCGCCCCGGTCAGATCGTGGGTCGCAAACCCCGAGTAGCCCAGGATGAAGCCGTCCGGTCCGCGCTGCACGATCCGGGCATCCGACAACAGCCGGCATTCGATGTCCGCCCGCTCCCGGATCAGCTTCGCGGCCCCTTTCGGCGCACCGTGCGGCAGGGTGGCCAACAGGTGCAGCCCCTGCGCCGGCGCGGCGAGATGGAGCGAATCGCCGGCATATCTTGCGAGCGCGTCCGCCACGACGTCGCGGGCCTGACGATAGCGCGGGCGCATCCGCCGCATATGGGCTGAGATCACGCCGTCGGCCATCAGATCGGCCAGCGCGTCCTGCATGAAAACGGGCGGAAACCGGTCCTGCGCTGCGCGCGCGGCGACGACGCGTGCGACCAGGGCTGGCGGCACCACGAGATAGCCGAGCCTGAGCCCGGCAAACAGCGTCTTGGCGAACGTGCCGAGATAGATCACGCGTTCGGCGCCGATGCCGGCGAGCGCCGTGAGCGGCGGACCGGCGAAGCGATACTCGCTGTCATAGTCGTCTTCGAAAATATAGGCACCGGCCCGGCGCGCCCAGTCGAGCAGCGCGATCCGGCGCGCCATGCTCATCGCGACGCCGGTCGGAAACTGGTGCGAGGGCGTGACATAGGCGGCCTTCGCCGCAGCATCTGCCTTCTCGCCTGCGGTCACGACGATGCCCTCGCCATCGACCGGCACCGGGACGAGCGTCACCCCGGTCGCCCGCAACGTATGGCGCGAGGCGAAATAGCCAGGATCCTCGAACCAGACCGCGTCTCCCGGCGCGAGCAGCGCATCGATGCACAGCCGCAGCCCGTGCTGGGTGCCACTGACGATCAGGATACAGCTGGGGTCACAGCGGACGCCGCGATTGGCGGCGAGATAATGCGCGACCTGGGTAGGCAGATGCAGGCTGCCGCGCGGATCGCCATAGCCGAGATCATCCGGCACGGCCTGCGCGATCCGACGCCGCGGCTGGCCGCGGCGAGTCGCTTCAGCAGCACCGGGTCGACCAGCGTGACGCCGAGCGCGAACGGGCGGCGTGGCGGAATGCGGATATCCAGTTCGGCCATCGGCGCCGCAGCCGGTGGCGCCGGCAGCTCGGCCGCGACATAGGTGCCCGCGCCATGGCGCGCCTCGACCAGGCCGTCCGACAGCAGGGCCTCGTAGGCGGCAACGATCGCGTTGCGCCGGACGCCGAGTTGCTCGGCGAGCGCGCGCGTCGAGGGCAGCCGCAGGCCAGGCGCGAGCAGGCCGTCGATGATGCCGGCGCGCAGCGCGCTGTGGACCTGCTGCGACTGGCTGCGAATGGCCCGATCGAGCCGGATCGGCAGCGCCAGCACATCGTCGCGGCGCCGCAAAGTGGTTGCTCTGTTTGGCATCAAAGTGGAACTCCCGGCAACCACTTTGCCATGGCATCAGTTCGCCGCAAACAGGAGACTGACGATGACCGAGGCACCAGCGGCGAGCTATCCCATCGACGACAYCAATCGCGTCAAGCGGAGACATCAGCGCGCACATTACGATCACGCCACGGTGCACGCCCTGCTCGACTCGGCCGCTCTCTGCCATGTCTCCTACGTGATCGAGGGCCAGCCCTACTGCACGCCGACGCTCTATTGGCGCGAGGGAACGACGCTGTACTGGCATGGCTCGAGCGCCAGCCGGATGCTGCGCAATTTGTCCGAAGGACAGCCGGCCTGCCTGACCGTGACGCATCTCGACAGTCTCGTGCTGGCGCGCAGCGCCTTCCATCACTCCGCAGATTATCGCTCGGTGATGGCGTTCGGCCATGCGCGGCTGATTGAGGACCAGACAGACAAGTCGCGGGCACTGACCATGATGGTCGACCGTCTGTTTCCAGGCCGCACCGCGACGTTGCGCCCGACCACGGAGCAGGAGCTCAAGGCGACGTCGGTCGTGACCATGGACATCGAGAARGCGTCCGCCAARATCCGCGCCGCCGGCGTCATCGATGATGAAGAGGACTATTTGCTGCCGATCTATGCCGAGCGAATTCCGGTGCGCACCGTGATCGAGCCGCCGGAGCCCGACGGCCGGCTGTTGCCTGGCGTGACGCGCCCTGCGACGCTCTCGGCYTTCAGAACTGGACGGCGMCTGGATGAGGCGCTGACAGAGACCTATGCAATGAGCTATCCGGCGGGATAGCTCGCCTTTCTCGCTTCCGTCATTGCGAGACGCGCAAGCTCTGACGCAAGCCAGAGTCCCTGCGGAGCCCTGGATTGCTTCGTCGCTTCGCTCCTCGCAATGACGATCGGAGCAGGCGTCGCSCGACACGCTCTCCGTCGTCGCCCGCGAAGCGATCCAGAGGCCGCRCGAAAGGTCTGGACTGCTTTGGTTCGTTCGCAATGACGACGGAACGACGCCAGCCTAGCGCTCGATCATCCTGTTCCAGCGCGTATTCCATTCGGCGCGCCTGGCGTTGATGCCGTCCCAATCCAGCGTGATCGCGGTCTTCATATAGGTGTGGAACGTCGCGAGCTTCTGCTCGGCGGCGGGCGTCGTGGCCTTCGCTGCCGTGTTGGAGGGCACGATGTTGCCGGCGGCAAGCGCCTTCGCCTGGGCGTCCGGCGACAGCAGATAGGCAGCGAGCTTCTGCGCCAGYTCCGCTTCCGAATTGTTGGCGATCACGCATTCGGCCACCATCAGCACGACGGAGCCCTCCTTCGGCTGCGCATATTCGACCGGAATACCYTTCTCCTTCAGCGTCGACACCGCGGTCGGCGTGAGCGGAAAGATCGCGGCCTCGCCGGTCTGCACCATCTCGGAGATCTTGGCCGAGTTCGGGATGTATTCGAGCACGTTCTTGCCGATCGTCTCGGGGAACGCCTTGAAGCCCGGCTCGACATTGGCCTCGCTGCCGCCGTTGATGCGGTTGAACATCAGGAAGGCGTGCAGTCCGAAGGTGGACACCGAGGCCGATTGAAACACGACCTTGTCCTTGAACTTGGGGTCGGCGAGATCGAGCCACGACGTCGGCGCCGCCCAGCCCTTGTCGTCGAACAGCTTCTTGTTGTAGGCGAGCCCGGTCATGCCGATGTCGATGCCGGCGGCGATGTCGTTCTTCAGCCGCGCGAACGGCTCGAGCTGCGCCAGGCCATCGCTCGGCTTCAGCTTCTCGCACAGGCCCAAACCTGCCGCGCGGATCATCACGCCATCATCGAGAAACATCAGGTGCATCTGCGGCCTGTCTTTCGCGGCGATCGCCTTGGCGAGGATCTCCGAGGAGGTCCCGGGCACAACGACGATCTTGACGTCGTTGGCCTTCTCGAAATCCGGAAACACCGCCTGCGTATAGGTGCGCTCGAAATTGCCGCCGTTCATGCCGACATAGAGCGTCTTCGTCTCGGCCTGCGCAGCGGCGGTGGCGAGCATGAGCGCGAGGGCTGAGCCGAGCGCGCGGCGAGCATCGATCATGGCGTGATCTCCTTCGATCCTGTCGTCATTGCTGCTTGAGAGCACCGCCCGGCTGCGATGCGGGTGAGAAACGGGTGATCGCGAAGGCGTCGATCGGCGTCGCGGTCTGGCCATCGCGCACCAGCTCGGCCAGCACCTCGCCGACACCCGGCGCGATCTGGAAGCCGGCGCCGGAGAAGCCGAAGGCATGAATGAGACCCGGCGTCGTCGCGCTCGGGCCGAGCACGGGATTGCGGTCGGGCATCGTCGCCTCGGTGCCGCTCCAGAACCGGATCGCCTGCGCATGGCGCAAYGGCCCGAACAATTCGCTGGCCCGCTGCATGATGGTRAGAGCGCCATCACTGYGCGGGCGCGAGTAGTCGGGATTGTCGAGCGGCGTGGCGCGCTCGCCCCCGACCACGACATTGCCGCGCGCAACTTGCCGCGCATAGATGCCGCCGCCCTCGATGCCGATATTGACGGACAGGAACGGATCGAGCGGCTCGGTCACGATCATCGAGGGATAAGTCCGCTCCAGCGGCACCGGCTCGTTGAACGCGCGCGCAAATCTGTCGGCCCAGGCGCCGGCGCTGTTGATGACGCTGCGGGCGGTGACGGCGACATCGCCGGCCTCGAGCGCAAAGCCCTCGAACGTCCTGCTCACGCCGGCGACTTCCGTGTTTTCCAGCACCTCGGCGCCGGCGCGGCGCGCCGCCGCAGCGAAGGCCGCAGCGACCAGCCGCGGATTGGCGTGGCCRTCACCGGGACAGAACGACCCGCCGACGAGATCGCCCATCACGCCGAAGCGCTCGCGCAGCTGATTGTGTCCGACCAGTTCGAGATCGAGCCCGAACGGCGCGACCTCGGCGGCGTAACGCTCCAGGCTCGCCATGTCGTCGGCGCTGCGCGCGAGCTTGAGATGGCCCGAGCGCAGGAACTCGCCGTCGATGCCGATCAGCTGCTGCAGTCGCGGCCAGATCGCATGCGCCCGCTGCGACAGCGGCAGTTGCTCGGACGGACGGCCCTGCCGGCGCACGCCGCCATAGTTCACGCCGCTCGCCTGCGCGCCGCAAAAGCCCTTGTCGAGCAGCGTGACGGACAGGCCCATGCCGCGCAGCGCCAATGCGGCGGAACTGCCGACCARGCCGCCGCCGATGATCGCGACATCGCAGTCAATGCGCCGGGTCATGCTGCCTCTCATCGATGGACAGGCCCGCGGCCAGCGGTATCGGCTTGATCGGCGCCTGCGCACGCAGCCGCCCGACCGCGCCGATGTCGCGGCGGGKCTGCGCAGCCAGCAGTTCCGCTGCAGCAGCGCCGCACATGCGGCCCTGGCAGCGGCCCATGCCGATGCGCGTGACCGCCTTGAGACGATTCATTTCGGTCAGCGAGAATTGCGCGATCGCGCGCCGGGCGTCGCCGGCGCTGATCTCCTCACAGCGGCAGAGCAGCGTGTCGTCGGCGATGTCGCCCGCCCCATGCGACGGAAAGGGAAATGCCGCCTCGAGCAGGTCGCGTAAACGGTCGATGCGCGCCAGCACGTGTTCGAGATCGGCGGCGCGCGCCGGATCGTGCGGCAGACCACGGTCCTCCAGCAGCGCCAGCGCCGCACGCTCGCCGGCGGCTTCCGCGGCATCCGCACCGGCGATGCGGGCACCGTCGCCGGCGAGATAGACGCCGGCAACGCTGCTGCGACCGGCGGCATCTCGCTCAGGCAGATGCGCGCGGTCGCGGGGATCGAAGCGGAAGGCGCAGCCGGCGAGATCGGCGGCCTGTGTCTCCGAGCGCAGATTGAGCCCGTAGCCAACGCCATCGCAGGCCATTGCGCGTTCGCGTCCGCCCGCGTGATAGACGATGCGGGCCACCCTGCCCTCGCCCTCAATACGAAGCCCGGAGACGCCGAACTGCACACGCGTTCCACCGAACGCAAGCTCCGCGGCCATGCGCAGTCCGCGGAGCACAATCCCGGGCGCGAGCGGCAGCGCGCGCAGCAGATTGAGCTTGGCCGGCAGCGGCGCTGCATCGAGCACGGCCGCGACGTCCACGCCGGCTTTCATGTACTGCCAGGCGACGAGATAGAGCAGCGGGCCGGCGCCCGCGAACACCACGCGCCGGCCGATCGCACAGCCCTGCGCCTTCAGCGCGATTTGCGCGCCGCCGAGCGTGAACACGCCGGGCAAGGTCCAGCCGGGGATCGGCAGCACACGGTCGGTCGCGCCGGTTGCGAGGATCAGGCCGTCATAGGCGAAGCGCCGGCTGGTGCCGTCGCGCAGGAYGTCGGCAGCGCCATCGCGCAGATTCCACAGCAGCGTATTCGGCCGGTAGTCRATATCRCTGCCGAGCGCCGCGAAGGCGCGATGCAGCCGCGACGCCTTGGCGGCCTCCGAGCCGTAGCGCGCGCGGTCATCACGCTTATCGGCAGCCAGTGGCTGGCGATAGATCTGGCCACCGCAGGCATGGCCCTCATCCACCACGACCGGCCGCAGGCCGGCCGCGACCAGCGTGATGGCAGCGCGGATGCCGGCCGGGCCGGCGCCGACGATCAGCGGCGGTGGACGCTCACGCATGGCTGCCTCTCCGCTGCGTGATGATGTGCATGCCCTCGGCGAGCGGCGTCGTGCAGGCGCGCAGCCGCTCCCCGCTGTCGAGCTGCACCCAGCAGTCCTGGCACGCCCCCATCTGGCAGAAGCCGGCACGTGGCGAACCAGTGAACTCGCTGCGACGCAGCCGTTCGGCATGACACAGCACCGCGGTCAGCACCGTGTCGCCGGCGCGGCCCTGGCAAGGGGTGCCGTCGATCGTGAAGCGGATCACGGCGCTGTCGGTGCGGACGAGACGGTGCAGCAAYGGCATGGTCATTCCTCAGCCCGGCCCGACGAGAATCTTGTCGAGGCCGAAGATGCGATCGAGCAGCAGCATCGCCGCGGCGGTCACCGCGATCATCAGCGCCGACACCGCGGCCATCATCGGATCGATCGACTCGGTCGCRTACATGTACATGCGCACCGGCAGCGTGACCGTCGCGGGCGAGGTGATGAAGATCGACATCGTGAGCTCGTCGAAGGAGTTGATGAAGGCGAGCAGCCAGCCGCCGGTGATGCCGGGCAGGATCATCGGCACGGTGATACGGCGAAACACGATCCAGCTGGAGGCGCCCAAGGTCACCGCGGCCTGCTCCGCACTGCGATCCAGCCCCGACAGCGCCGCCAGCACCAAGCGGAGCACATAGGGCGTGACCACGATGATATGGCCCGCAGTCAGCCAGAGCAGGCTGCCGGTGCCGCCGATGAGCGCGAACAGCCGCAGCAGCGCGACGCCGAGCACGAGATGCGGGATCATCAAGGGCGACAGGAACAGCGCATTCAGCGCCGCGCGGCCGCGGAAATCGTAGCGATCGAGGGCAAGCCCGGCGGCGACCGCGAGCACGACCGCGACCGACGCGGCGATCGCCGCGACCCAGAGGCTGTTGAGGAACGAGGCGACGAAATCCGGATGCGCGAACACGGCCGTGAACCAGCGCAGCGAGACCTGCGTCGTCGGCAGGGTCAAGGTGTTGGCGGGCGTGAACGCGACCAGGCAGATGACGATGAGCGGCGCCAGCACGAAGCCGACGACGAGCGCATGAAACAGCAGAGCGATCGGACCGTTGCGGTGCATGCCACTCACCCCAAGGTTCGCTTCGCGCGCGCCTCGACGACGCGCTGATAGGCCAGCATGATGACGAGATTGATGACCAGGACCAGCATCGCGATCGCAGCCCCCAGCGGCCAGTTCAGCTCATGCATGTATTCGTCATAGACCAGCGTGGCCGCCATCTTCAGCCGGCGGCCGCCGAGCAGCGCGGGGATCGCGAAGGCCGAGGCCGACAGGCCGAAGACAACGAGGCTGCCTGACAACAGGCCCATCGTCACCTGCGGCAGCACCACGCGGCGCAGCGCCGTGAAGCGCGAGGCGCCGAGCGTCCAGGCCGCAGCCTCGACCATCGGATCCAACTTCTGCARCGAGGTCCAGACCGGGATGACCATGAACGGGAGCATCACATGCACCAGCGCGATCACGATCGCGGTCTCGGTGTAGAGGATCTTCACGGTGCCGATGCCGAGCCCGCGGAATGTATCGTTCACGAGTCCCGTCGGGCCGAGCAGCATGCTCCAGCCGAACGTGCGTACCACCACCGAGACCAGCAACGGGCCGATGATCGCGAGCAGGAAGATCGAGCGCCAGGGCTCGCGCATCCGCGACAGGACGTAGGCCTCAGGCGCGCCGATGACGGCGCAGATCAAGGTCGTGAGCGCGGCGAGCCGCAGCGTGCGCCAGAAGATAYTCAGAAAATAGCTGTCGGAGAGGATCGCGGCATAGTGCGCCAGCGTGAACTCGTCCTGCACACCACGCGCGACGTCATAGGCATGGAACGAGAGYACGACTGTGAGCGCGAGCGGCACGAGCACGAGCGCCGCGAACAGTAACGCACCAGGCGCGGCCAACAGCCAGGGTGTCGTGCTGACGCGCGCGCCGCTCATGCCCCCTGCGCTCCCTCCGGCTTCGCGGCCTTGGCGCTGGTGCTGCTCCAGTCGAGTCCGACGGCATCGCCCTCGCGCGCCGGCTCCTCGCCGGCATTGGGCAGGGACACGCCGATCAGGCCGGCCGGCGTCTCCACGGTGAAGAACCAGGCACTGCCGAGAAAAAAGCGGCCTTTGACGCGGCCGTCGAGCACGCCTGCGCCCGGCGCCTTCAAGCCGATCTTCTCCGGCCGGATGGCCAGCACGGCAGCGGCGCCCTCGCTCAGACCAGCGCCRTTGCAGGGCAGCAGGCGGCCGCCGATCTCAACCCCGCCCGGACGCCAGACGCCGGATAGCCGGTTCATCTTGCCGACGAAGGCGGAGATGAAGGACGTGGCCGGGCTCTCATAGAGCCGATAAGGCGCATCGACCTGCACGATGYGGCCCTGCTCCATCACGACCACGCGGTCGCTCATCGACAGCGCCTCGCCCTGGTCGTGCGTCACCATGATCGTGGTGGTGCCGACGCGCTGCTGGATACCGCGTAGCTCGAACTGCATCTCCTCGCGCAGCTTGGCATCGAGATTGGACAGCGGCTCGTCGAGCAGCAGCACCGGCGGATCGATGACCAGCGCACGCGCCACCGCGACGCGCTGACGCTGGCCGCCGGACAACTGGCGCGGATAGCGGTCGGCGAGCGCGGCGAGYTGCACCAGCGCCAGCGCCTGTCTGACGCGCGCSTCGCGCTCGGCCCTGGCCACCTGGCGCATCTCCAGCCCGAACGAGACGTTCTGCGCCACCGTCATGTGCGGAAACAGCGCATAGCTCTGGAACACAATGCCGAGGCCGCGGCGATCCGGCTTCTCATGGGTGATGTCACGCCCGTCGAGCGTGATGCGCCCCGAYGTCGGCTCGACCAGGCCGGCGATCATCTGAAGCGTCGTGGTCTTGCCGCAGCCGGACGGGCCGAGCAGCGAGACGAACTCGCCCTTGGCGACGCTGAGGCTGACGTCGCTGACCGCAGCGACATCACCATAGAGCCTGGTCAGACCTTCCAGCGTCAGGAAACCCATGCGTCCTCGCGCGGGAGGCGCCCTGGGCCATCACCAGGGATTGCCACCCTGGGGCTCTTTCATCGGGCGGTCGGGACGACGGGTCAACGACCGATTTCAATATCCTGAATTTAATTCAGAAAGATTCCGSTATATGGATTATTAKACGCTCCTATYCCCAATATCATTCACTCAACAAAATGAACAACTCTGACCTGCAGTCCTCCTCCAGCCTCCGCCGCGCGCTCAGACTGCTGCGGGTTCTCGCGGCCGGCGACCCGGCGGGGCTGCGGCTGAAGGACATTGCCGAGGCCGCGGGCTGCAGCCAGCCGACCGCGCATCGCATGCTGCAAGACCTSGCGGCCGAAGGTTTCGCGGAGCAGGCCGCCGGCAAACGCTATCGACTCGCGCTCGATTTCTACGTGCTCGCCGCGCGCGCCGGCCAGGCCAGCGGCCTGCGCGAGGCCGCGCGTCCGGCGCTGCTGCGCCTSTCTGCGACGCTCAGCGACACGATCTTCCTGCTGGTGCGCAACGGTTTCGATGCGGTGTGCCTCGATCGCGTCGAGGGGCCGTTTCCGATCCGCTCCTTCACGGGCGATATCGGCGGCAAGGTGCCGCTCGGGCTCGGCCAGGGCAGCCTCGCCATTCTCGCCAACCTGCCGGAGGACGAGCAGGAAGCTGTGATCCGCTTCAACATCCCGCGCCTGCTCGATCGCGGCTTCCTCGACGAGGCGTCGCTGCGCAGCGCTTTGGCGCAGGCGCGCGCACAAGGATGGGTCAACACCAGCACGGGACTGATTCCGGGCATGGCCGGCGTCGGCGTCCCCGTGCTCGACACGCAAGCACGCGCGGTCGCAGCGCTCAGCGTCGGCACGCTGGCGGAGCGGCTGAATGCCGATCGCCTGCCGCATGTCGTGAAGATCCTGCAAGGCGAGGCACAGGCGCTGGCTGGCAAGCTGAACCCGTTCGACGTCGCGCTGCGCTATCCCTCGCGCAGCCTCAGCACGATCGGAAACTGAGAGAACGCTCTGTCGCAGATCAGTTTATAGGCACGCGGCTGCTCATTTCTTGCGCCGCCATGATCCAAATTTTTGTGCGCCCACGGACAAGTCAGCCGCGCTCGCGCGCACCTAAGCTCGCTTTTGAGCTTGGACCGGGGCGACGGCACCCATGCACCGCCGGACCAGCGCGACATCATCGTTCGAAGGAGCTGGCAACATGCAGACGAGGCTATTCACCAAAGCGAGGCGCGCGTGGCTTGTCGCGCTCGGCGCGATCATCGCGGCGGGGCTTCTCGCTCCCGTCGGCGCCCAGGCCGCGGCGCCCGCAGGCTGCGCGGCGCTCAAGGAGAAATATCCGGACTGGAAGGGCAAGACGCTCGTCAACGCCATCAACCCGCACACGCCGGGCTATGAGTCGATCGATCCGAAGGACCCGAGCAAATATGTCGGCTTCGACATCGATCTCGGCGAGGCCATCGGCGACTGCCTCGGCTTCAAGCTGACCTACAAACCCGTGACCTTCGCCGCGCTCCTGACCACATTGGCAAGCGGCCAGGCCGACATCGTCATCTCCGACATCTACGCCACCAAGGAGCGCGCCAAGGCCGCCGACTTCATCACCTACTCCAAGGTGTTCGACGGCGTGCTGGTCGCCAAGGGCAACCCGAAGGGCATCAACGGCATCAATCTGTCGATGTGCGGCGCCGCCGCCGCCGAGAACACCGGCTATGTCGAGGTCCCGCTGATCCAGGACCTCGGCCCGCAATGCAAGGCCGCCGGCAAGCCCGAGCCGACGCTCCAGCTCTATGACAACAACGCCAACTGCATCCAGGCCATTCTCGCCGGCCGTGCCGACACCTATGTCAACGACGTCAACACGGTCGATCAAGCAGTCAAGGCCTATCCGGACAAGCTGGAGAAGGCGATCGCGGTGACCATCCCCTATTCGGTCGGCATCGCCGTGCCGAAAGACAAGCCGAAGTTCCGCGACGCCGTGATGGCCGCGCTGATCGAGGTGCAGAAGGCCGGCATCCATCAGGAGCTGTTGAAGAAGTGGGAGCTTGATCCGGCGAACTTCAAGGAGCCGGACATCCTGACGGCAGACTAAGCGCGCCCTTCAAGCGAAGCTACTGCCGCAAAAGACCGCGCGCTCCCCTCCCCCTTGCCGAGAGGATGGGGGATGGGGGTCTACACGGCGGAGTCTTTGCTGACATCCCCCTCCCCAACGAGGAGGGATCGCACGAATCGCGGTCGGCACGGCGCTCCGCGCCGTTGCTCACCCTGCGGCACTTTTCAGGCACTCATCACCGATGTCCCTCTTTCTGCACTATCTCAGCATGCCGTACCTGCTCATGGGCATCGAGCTCACGCTGCAGGTCACCGCGCTCGGGCTGATCGGCGGATTGCTTCTTGGGATCATTCTCGCCGGCATGCAGCTCAGCCGGTTCTGGCTATTGGCCGCGATCGCGCGCGGCTACACCGTGATCTTCCGCGGCACGCCGCTGATCCTGCAGATGGTGTTCGCCTACGACGCGCTGCCGCATATCGGCATCAAGCTGCCGGCGGTGCTGGCCGCCGGCCTCGCGCTGGCCTGCAACGAAGCGCCGTTCATTGCCGAGATGCTGCGCTCCGGCGTGCTCGGCGTCGATCGCGGCCAGCTGCTGGCGGGTCAGGCGCTCGGCATGACGCCCGGCGTTTTGATGCGCCGGATCATCGCGCCGCAGGCGATCCGCACCATGATCCCCGCCTTCGGCAACGAGGCCGTGAGCGCGTTGAAGAACTCCTCGCTGGCCTCGGTGATCGCCGTGCAGGAGCTGACCCTGCGCTCGACGCAGCTCGCCTCCTCGACTTTCGATTTCTTYTCGATCTTCTTTGCTTCCGGCCTCATCTAYCTCGTGCTGACCGGCGCGATCAGCGTGATTCAGCTGGCGCTGGAATGGCTGCTCGACCTCGACCGGACGACGAAGCMGCGCGGCCTCGCTGATTATCTCCCCTGGCGCCGCGTCGACCTCACGCCAAAGCCGGAGCAGGCCAACAAGGCAGCGCCGCCAGAGGCACCCGAGCTCAAAGAGACCCCGCCGCTCGCTTTGTCGATCGAAGACCGGGCCCGGCGCGCGGCGACTGTCGCGCGCAACAACGTCGCGGTCGAGGTGAAACACCTGCGCAAGGCCTATGACGGCAACAAGGTGCTCGACGGCCTCGACATCACCGTGCGCATCGGCGAGGTGGTCGCGCTGCTCGGGCCCTCCGGCTCCGGCAAGAGCACCCTGCTCCGCTGCATCAACCACCTCGAGAACTGGGATGCCGGCGAGATCCGCGTCGGCGGCCGCAAGCTCGGCTTCGACGAACAAGGGCGCAAGCTGTCGCCGCGCGCGATCGCCAATGAGCGCGCCAATGTCGGCGTCGGCATGGTGTTCCAGCAGTTCAACCTGTTCGGCCATCTCACCGCGAAGGAGAACGTGGCTGGTCCCCTGCGCTGGGTGCACGGCATGGGCCGGTTCGAGGCCGAGCGCCGTGCTCTCGAGCTGCTGGAGCGCGTCGGGCTCTCGCACCGTGCCGATGCGCTGCCGCGGCATCTCTCCGGCGGCCAGCAGCAGCGCGTCGCGATCGCCCGCGCGCTGGCGCCGAACCCGAGCGTGCTGCTGCTGGATGAGCCGACCTCGGCGCTCGATCCCGAGCTGGTCAAYGAGGTKCTGGAGGTRATCCGCCGCCTCGCGATCGAYGACGGCCTCACCATGATCATCTCGACCCACCAGATCCGCTTCGCCGACGAGGTCGCCGACCGCGTCGCCTTCCTCAATGGCGGCGTYATCCTCGAGCAGGGCCCGGCCCACGAGGTGCTGACGAATCCGCGCCATCCGCTGACCGCRCGCTTCCTGTCGGTGATGGAGGCCGAGCGGCCGAAGGACGCGGTGGCATGAGCGCCGCGTCCTTGTGTGCCGCGACAGCGTCCTCTTGGCCAWCCTTCGAGACGCCCGCCTRCGGCGGGCTCCYCAGGATGAGGTCCGTGGCTGCGGCGCCGTCACTCCCACCCTTCATGGTGAGGAGGCSCGCAGCGCCGTCTCCGGACGATGCCKTCGGCATCGCCTTGAGAACCATGAGGCCCACGGTCTCGCGCCCCACAGGACCCCGGGCGCGAGCCAACCTCCCGACGTTTTTCGATCTCTGAGCAAAGAGGCCCTCGCATGAAGCACCATCTGCTGCCGGTGTCCAACAAGACCGTCCACTGGGGCTATTTCTCCAAGGTGGTGTCGCCGGCGCTCACCTTGCGCTCCGGCGATCGCGCCACGATCGAGACGCTGACGCATCACGCCAACGACGATTATGAGCGCATGATCAAGGACGATCCCGGCGCCGAAAGCGTSTTCAAATGGACGAAAGAACACAAGGCGGTGGCGCGGCGCGGCTCCGGCCCGACCGAAGGCCCGTTCATCCGCGGCGCCGGCGAAGGCATCGGCGTGCATCTGCTGACGGGCCCGGTGGCGATCGAAGGCGCCGAGCCCGGCGACGTGCTGGAGGTCCGCATCCTCGATATCAGGCCGCGGCCGAGCCAATGCGGCTGCCATGCCGGCAAGTGCTTCGGCTCCAATGTCGCGGCGAATTGGGGCTTCCATTATCACGACCTGATCGAGGAGCCGAAGCCGCGCGAGGTCGTCACCATCTTCGAGCTGGACAGTTCGGGCGAGCCGTTCGCCAAGGCGGTCTACAACTACGTCTGGACGCCGCAGAYCGATCCCGACGGGATCGTCCATCCGACCATCGACTATCCCGGCGTGCCGGTCGATCACACCACGATCAGGAAGCGCGAGAACATCCTGCCGGGCATCAAGGTGCCGGCGCGGCTGCATTTCGGCACCATGGGCCTCGCGCCCTCCGAGGCGGACTACGTCTCCTCGATCCCGCCGAGCTACACCGGCGGCAATATCGACGATTGGCGCATCGGCAAGGGCGCGCGGATGTATTATCCGGTCGCCGTGCCCGGCGCCTATTTCTCGGTCGGCGATCCCCATGCCGCRCARGGCGACAGCGAGCTCGGCGGCACCGCGATCGAGACCTCGCTCACCGGCGACTTCGAGTTCATCCTGCACAAGAAGGGCGATCTTGGCGGCACCCAGCTGGAAGGCCTCACCCATCCGCTGCTGGAAACCAGCGACGCGTGGTCGGTCTATGGCTTCACCTATCCGAACTATCTCGCCGAGCTCGGCGCCAAYGCGCAGACCGAGATCGCCAACCATTCCAGCCTCGATCGCGCCATGCGCGACGCCTTCCGCAAGCTCCGCCGCTTCCTGATGACGGTGCATCATCTCAGCGAGGACGAGGCGATCTCGCTGATGTCGGTCGGCGCCGATTTCGGCGTCACCCAGGTGGTGGACGCCAATTGGGGCGTGCACGGCACGATCCGGAAGACCGTGTTCCGGTGTGATTGATTGACGKTGGTGAACGAGCCCTCGCTCCACGAAAGGTACGCTCCCTCCCCCCTTGTGGGGCAGGGGAACAGACCGCTCGCGGGGCAYAGCATTGACCAACTCAAGAGCACAGCGCTGAAGACCGACTCCCTTCTGCGGACATCACACACCATGAAGCTCATCTGGCACGGGGGTTGCTTCGAATTCCCGGACCCGGGGCGTGCCATGAGTTTCCGTCCGTTCACCAGCGAATCCTATGCCGAGGGCGAGCGCCCGGATGCGTGGCGCGATGTGTTGAGCGCCGTCGGGCTGCAGCCGGCAACGAAGACGGCCTTCTACGACGGCCACGCCACCGCCTCGCATCGGACTGCGCCAGGCCTGGCGCTATCGCGGCTTTCGGCAGGCTCGCAGAGCGTAGCCGCGGTTCCGCAGGCGCATGAGGACTTGCCGATCGCGCTGCTCGCGATCGAGGATGGCGCCGTGCTCCGCAGCGGCGACAGCCACCGCATCGTGCCGTCGGGACATCTGCTGCTGCTGCCGCGGACACGCGACTGGAGCATCGCGTTTCAGCGCGACCTGCGCGCGATCGTGCTGTCGGTAACATCGGACGCGCTGCACGGCCGCATCAGCGGCAAGCTGAAATTCGCCAAGCCGCAGGTGATCGCGCCAATTGGGCTCGCCGACGTGGTCTGCCGCACCATCGAGGCGACAGCGCGAACGCTGGAAACGCTCAGCGACGCCGAATGGAGCACGGTCGCGCAAAGTCTCGTCGATCTGCTGCTGACGCTGGCGCATCGCCAGGCCGTGCCGGTCTCGGAGGCCGGCAGCAGCGCGACCCAGGCCGCGACCTTGCACCGGATCTGCCAGAGCATCGAGCGAAGGCTCGATGACGCCACTCTCACGCCGGCAAGCGTCGCGCAGGCCGAAGGCATCTCCGAGCGCTATCTGCAGAAGCTGTTCGAGAGCGCCGGCGACAATTTCAGTCACTATGTCCGCGAGCGGCGGCTGCAGCGCGCCTGGACCGATCTGTCCAATCCGGCCGAAGCCCATCATTCCATCTCGGAGATCGCCTATCGCTGGGGCTTTGCCGATTCAGCGCATTTCAGCCGCAGCTTCCGCGCCCGCTTCGGCCTGTCGCCGCGCGAGTTCCGCCAGCAGAAGGCTGAGCAGGCGGTGACCTCGGCGGTGCCGCGCGGCCAGCGCGGCTGGCCGCAGGATGCACTGGCCCAGCAGCGCGCCTCGCCGACCGCGGCTCCGGCGCGAAGCGRCATCGCCCTGCCCGCGCCCGCCAACGACCAGGACGCGCAGCAGCGGCATCATCATCTCGCAGTGTCCGCCGAGCGCGTGCATTGGGGCTATTTCAGCCGCTCGCTGCCGCCGCAGCTGGAGATCGCCTCCGGTGACACGATCACGATCGAGACGCTGACCCAGCACGCCTCCGATGATCCGGAGCTGATGATCGCAGGTGACGAGGGCGCGCTCAGCGTGTTCGGCTGGACCAGAACGAAGAAGAACGTCGACCGCCGCGGAGCGGGACCGATGGACGCCAGCGTGTTCGGCCGCGGCGCCGGCGAAGGATTTGGCGTACACATCTGCACCGGTCCGGTGGCGATCAAGGACGCGCAGCCCGGCGACGTGCTCGAGGTCCGCATCCTCGACATCGTGCCGCGGCCGAGCCGCAACCCGAACCACGCGGGACGCGTGTTCGGCTCCAGCGTCGCGGCGTGGTGGGGCTATCATTACAATGAGCTGATYGCGTCGCCGCAGCCGCGCGAGGCCGTGACGATCTACGAGATCTTCGCCGGCGATCCCGAGCCGCACGCCCGCGCGTTGTATTCCTATCGCTGGGAGCCGCAAACCGATCCGGCCGGGATCGTGCACGCGACCTATGATTATCCCGGCGTGCCGGTGGCCGCTGACAGCATCAAGCGCCGCCATGGCGTGCTCGACAACATCCGCATTCCGCTGCGGCCACATTTCGGCGTCATCGCCGTGGCACCGCGCGAAGCCGATTTCGTCGACTCGGTTCCGCCATCCTATTTCGGCGGCAATCTCGACAATTGGCGCATCGGCAAAGGAGCGACCGTGTATCTGCCGGTCGCCGTTCCCGGCGCGCTGCTCTCCGTCGGCGATCCTCACGCCACGCAGGGCGACGGCGAATTGTCCGGCACCGCGATCGAATGCTCGATGACCGGCACCTTCCAGGTGATCCTCCACAAGAAGACCCAGCTCGCCGGACAGCCCTTCGCCGACCTCACTTATCCGCTGATCGAGACCGCGACCGATTGGGTGCTGACCGGCTTCAGTCATCCGAACTATCTCGCCGAGTTCGGCGCGCAGGGCCAGAGCGAGGTCTACGCGACATCCTCGCTCGACCTCGCGATGAAGGATGCGTTCCGCAAGATGCGCCGCTTCCTGATGCACATCAAAGGCCTCAGCGAGGACGAGGCGATCGCGCTGATGTCGGCGGCCGTCGACTTCGGCGTGACGCAGGTGGTCGACGGCAATTGGGGCGTGCACGCGATCCTGAGCAAGCGGCTGTTCGAGGATGCGGATTGAACCGCAGCTGCTTCTCAGATCTCCGTCATTGCGAACGAAGCGAAGCAATCCCRGGCGTCACGCGCGACTCTGGATTGCTTCGTCGCTTCGCTCCTCGCAAYGACGGCCGTTGTTGTTTTTCCAGCGAGCCCCCTACGAAGAGGACACCCCCATGCAATTCCACATGATCACAGGCGCGACGAAGCCGGTGGCGCCGTTCAGTCACGCGGTCGAGACCGACGGCTTCGTGTTCGTCACCGGCCAGATGCCGGACTCACCGGAGGCGCCGGGCGTACTGCCGGAGGGGATCGTCCARCAGACGAAGGCGGTGATGCAGAACTTGAAGGACATCCTCCAAGGTCTTAACCTCYGCTTCGAACATATTGTGATGGCTCGGATTTACCTGACCGAGTTCAAGCGCGATTACGCGGCAATGAATGAAACCTAYCGTTCATTCTTYCCGCCGGACCGGCTGCCGGCCCGCACCTGCGTCGGCGTCACCGGCCTTGCCTATGACGCGCTGATCGAGATCGATCTGGTCTGCCGCAGACCATAATACCCATTGGTAAACATCTCCTCAACGCGGCAAGCCGTCATTCGATCCGGGCTGGGGAGCCTTCCGCTGCTGCCGATTGTGTGCCGGCACCAACCGGTGTCAATTCGCCGACGAATGCGRCGGAKCGAGGGGGAGTGCCATGCCGAACCAGTTTTCCAATCGTCAAGAGATCCGCAAGCCGGCGGTGACCAGCAAAGGCGGCATCGTCGCGGCGCAGTCGCGGCGGGCGGCGGAGATCGGCGCCGAGGTGCTGGCCGCCGGCGGCGACTGCATCGATGCGGTCGTCGCGACCGGCTTTGCGCTCGGCGTGCTGGAGCCGTGGATGAGCGGTCTCGGCGGCGGCGGCGCGATGGTGCTGTACCGCGCCAAGGARAACCGCGTCGAGGTGATCGACTACGGCATGCGCGCGCCCGACAGTCTGCGCGTGGAAGACTATCCGCTGGCCAATGACGGCAGTGTCGCCGCCGATCTGTTCCCGTGGCCCCGCGTCAAGGACGACCGCAACCTGCACGGCCCCGGCGCGGTCGCCGTGCCCGGCGTCGTCGCCGGCATGGAGGCGGYGCACAGCCGCTACGCCAGGCTACCCTGGCAGGACCTCGTCACGCCGAGCGTMAGGCTCGCTGCTGAAGGCCTGCTGGTGGATTGGTGGACCACCGTGATGATCTCGAGCTGCGCCGCCGATCTGCGCCGCTATCCCGCCAGCGCCGCGGCCTATCTCAAGGACGGCCTGCCGCCGAACCCGCAATGGGGTGCCAAGGCGGTCACGCGCTTGCCGCAGGAGCAGCTGAAGGCGACGCTTGCGCATCTTGCCAGCGCCGGTGCGCGCGATTTCTATCAGGGCGACATCGCCCGCTCCCTGACGCGCGACATCCAGGCGGCCGGCGGGGCGTTGTCGGTCGAGGATCTCGCCGCCTTCGCGGCGCATRTCCGCGAGCCGCTGCGCATCCCCTATCGCGGCGGCACCGTGTTCGCGACGCCGGAACTGACCGCTGGACCCACGCTGGCGCACGCGCTGCGGCTGATGCAGGCCAGCATCGCCGCGTCAGGCCAGGCGCCTGACGCCAGCGCCTTCATCGCCTATGCGCAAGCGCTGCAATCGGCCTATCGCGAGCGCCTCAACGACATGGGCGATGCGCCCGGCAAGCGCGCGCTCGGCGCGGAATATCTCGCCCCGGCCTGCACCACGCATTATTCGGTGGTCGATCGCGACGGCAACATGGCGGCGGTCACCCARACCTTGCTGTCGGGCTTCGGCTCGAAATTCCAGGCGCCGCAGAGCGGCATCATGATGAACAACGGCATCATGTGGTTCGATCCGACGCCCGGCACGACCAACTCGCTGGCGCCGGGCAAGCGCTGCCTCACCAACTACACGCCGGTCGTGGCACAGGCGGCGGATGGAAAGCGCCTCGCGCTCGGCGCCTCCGGCGGCCGTCGCATCCTGCCCGCGGTCGCGCAGATGCTGTCCTTCGTCATGGATTACGGCATGGACCTGGACGCCGCGATCCACCAGCCGCGGATCGACGCCAGCGAGGGCGACGTGGTGGGTGCCGATACGCGGCTGCCGGCCGAGGTCATGAACGCGCTCGCGGCAAAGTTCGAGACGGTGCCGTCCCCGGTGCAGACCATGCCGATGAAATTCGCCTGCCCCAGCATCGTGCTGCGCAACGGCGACACGAACAGCGGCGCGACGGAGATCTTCCATGCCTGGGGAGATGCGGTGGCGGAGGGGTGAGGCAACGATCCCTCAGATTGGAGATATCACCGCGCTGACATTGTGCTCCCCCCCTTTGCGGGCAAGGCGATTGCATATGGCTGCACAGCAGTTCGGGGCCTCATGGTTCGAGACGCGCCGCAGAGGCGCTCCTCACCATGAGGGGCTAATTTCGTGCCGCAAAACAAGCTTTCATCCTGAGGCCGCCGGAGTCGGGTGTCTCGAAGGATGGCCGCAGAGACGATGTCAGTTTTCCATATGCGATCGCCCCGCCCTTTGCGGCACAGGGCTATCGCATATGACCAATCCGAGTTTTTCGCCACGCTGTCTCCACATCTCATGCCCGGGCTCAGTCCCGCCTGCGCGGCCGAAGCCGCTTCGGCGCGGGACTGAGCCCGGCCATGACGGTGTGGAGGGAGCCGAAGTCAAGCTAGGATCATCATATGCGATCGCCCCGCCCTTGCGGGGAGGGGAGATGAGATCGCGGCGGCGTCACCGTAGAACGCAAGCGATGAGTAAGCAGCGAGAGCAGTGCGCAAAGAGCCTGGCGATTACCCCACCAGCGCCCCGACCAGCCCGCTCTCCGGCTCCGCCAGCTCATCGATCACGTCGAAATGGTGCCGGTCCGGTGCTTCGACGTAGGCCGTGGATGCGCCGAGCCCGGTCCAGATGTTGGCGAGCAGTTGGGCCTGGCGGCGGAATTCGTTGCGCTCGGCGCCGCCGACCCAGGCGGTGACCCGCGCGCCCTCGATCGGCGCCAGCAGCGCGGGACTCTCGCGCAGCGCAGTGGCGTCGTCGATGCGCAAGGTCTCGTTCATCGCCGTCCGTTGCAGCGGACGCAGATCGTGCAGACCTGAGATCGAGACGACGCTGGTGATGCGCGCCTGCCGCTCCGGCGGCAGCGGCGCGCCGCGGCAGATCATGCGGCTGACGAGATGGCCGCCGGCGGAATGGCCGGTCAGCGCCACCGGACCCGCAACCTCGTCCATGGCCCGCGCGATCGCCTGCGCCACATCGGACGAGATGTCGGCGAGGCCGACCTCGGGGCAGAGCCGGTAGGACGGCATCGCCACAGCAAAGCCGTGCGCGTTGCCGCCGCGCGCCAAATGGGACCAGAAGCTCTTGTCGAGCCGCATCCAATAGCCGCCATGCACGAAGACGACGAGCCCTTTCGGCGCAGCCGCAGGCAGGAAGAGGTCGAGACGCTGGCGGTCATGCGCGCCATAGGCAATGTCGAGCTTCGCCCGGCCCTGCCCCGCGAGCTCTTTGCGATACGCGTCAGCCGGCGCGACCCATAGGCCGGGCCAGCGCTCGCCGCCGGCGATGTTGGGGCCATTGGCGTAGGCGTTGTCCCAGTCCTTGATAGTATAGAGCATCGAAATCTCCTGATCGAATGAGCGCGCGGCSTTGCAGCCCGAGGTCTATCGCTGATGATATTCTGAGTCTTCGCGGGTCCGCATCCTCATGCCCGGGCTTCGTCCCGCCTGCGCGACCGAAGCCGCTTCGGCGCGGCGAAGGCCCGGCATCCACGTCCGTTCCAGGATGCAGCACGACGTGGATGGCCGGAACGGAGTCCGACCATGACCGTGCGCAGAGAGCCGCCTTCAAGCTTGAACATCATATGCGGGAGCCCTGCTCACAGCCCGGTGCGCAGCTTCCAGAGTTCGGGGAACAAMACGATCTCCAGCATYTTGCGCAGATAGTTSACGCCGCTGGTRCCSCCGGTGCCGGTCTTGAAGCCGATGATGCGCTCCACCGTGGTGACGTGGTTGAAGCGCCAGCGGCGGAAATAATCCTCGAAATCGACCAGCTTCTCGGCCAGCTCGTACAGCTCCCAATGCCGCTGCGGATCGCGATAGACGCTGGTCCAGGCCGCCGCCACTTCCGGGCTCTCGCTGCGCGTTCCGCGCCAGTCGGTGCGCTGCCCGTCGGCGCCGATGAAGAAGCCGCGCCGCGCCAGCAGCTTCAGCGCTTCATCATACAGGCTGGGTTTGGCGAGGATCGCTTCCAGCTCGGCGGTCAACTCGGGGTGATGCGCGTGCGGACGCAGCATCGCCAGATTGCGGTTGCCGAGCAGGAATTCGATCGAGCGATACTGGAACGATTGAAATCCGGAGGACTCGCCGAGCTTGTCGCGGAACAGCGTATATTCGCTGGGCGTCATCGTGCGCAGCACGTCCCAGGCGCCGTTGAGCTGCTCGAAGATGCGCGACACCCGCGCCAGCATCTTGAACGCCGGCTGCACGTCGTCTTTGGCGATCGCCGCCATCGCCGCCTTGATCTCGTGGATCGCGAGCTTCATCCACAATTCGGAGGTCTGGTGCTGGATGATGAACAGCAGYTCGTCATGCGCCGACGACAGCGGCGCCTGCGCGTCGAGCAGGCGATCGAGCATCAGATAATCGCCATAGGACATGCGTCCCTTGAAGTTCATCCGCGCGCCTTCGGTGGCGGGATCGTAGGGGGCGTTGCTCACGTCACGAGCTCCTTCTGGCGATACTCAGGCTTGTCCCACAGCCTGTTGGCGAGGACCTCCGCGAGGATGYCGACGGCGCCGCGCACCTCGGCCTCGCCGATATAGAGCGGCGTGAAGCCGAAGCGCAGCGCGTCMGGCGCGCGGAAGTCGCCGATGACGCCGCGCGCGAYCAGCGCGCGCATGATCGCATAGCCGTCGGGATGACGGAACGACACCTGGCTGCCGCGCCGCGAGGCATCGCGCGGCGACGCCAAGGTCAGCGACGGACAGCGCGCCTCGACCTCGGCGATGAACAGCTCGGAGAGCGAGATCGAGGCCGTGCGCACGTCCTGCATCGACACGCCGTCCCAGGCGTCGAGCGCGGCATCGAGAGCGGCGAGCGCGATGATCGGCGGCGTGCCGATGCGCATGCGCTCGATACCGCCGCCCGGGCGATAATCCAGGTCGAAGGCAAACGGCGCCTCATGGCCCATCCAGCCCGACAGCGCCGGCGGCGCGATGTCGGCGTGGCGCGGCGCRACATAGATGAAGGCTGGCGCGCCGGGACCGCCATTGAGATATTTGTAGGTGCAGCCGACGGCGAAGTCCGCATCCGCGCCAGCAAGATCCACCGGCACCGCGCCGGCGGAATGCGCGAGATCCCACACCGTGAGCGCGCCAGCAGCATGCGCCTTCTGCGTCAGCGCGGCCATGTCGTGCATCCGGCCGGTGCGGTAGTCCACCTCGGTCAGCATCAGCACGGCAACGCTGTCGTCGATCGCGGCCTCGACCTGCTCGGGATCGACCACCTTCAAGGTCGCGCGGTCGCCGAGCATGCGGACCAGCCCCTGCGCCATGTAGAGATCGGACGGGAAATTGCCGCTGTCGGACAGGATCACGCGCCGGCTCGGATTGAGCGAGAGCGCCGCGGCGAGCGCCTGATACACCTTGATCGAGAGCGTATCGCCCATCACGACCGTGCCGGGCACAGCGCCAATCAGCCGGGCAATGCGATCACCGACGCGGCGCGGCTGCACCATCCAGCCGGCGCTGTTCCAGCCGCGGATCAGCTCCTGCCCCCACTCCGCCTCGATCATGGCGGCGACGCGCGCGGGCACCGCGGACGGCAGCGCTCCCAGCGAATTGCCGTCGAGATAGATGATGCCGTCAGGTATCTTGAAAAGCGATCGTGTGTAGGAAAAATCCGTCATGCTGCCTTGCTCTGTTCGCGATCCTGGATGCATGATTTGGGCCGTAAGAGGCCAGATCGGACGGCCCGGGCGGCCACAGCCCCGACCGAGATCGTGACGGACCGCCCATGCCCGCGCGATCTGGCTCTGTCATGACTGCAGCTTTGGAGCAAGCGCGATGAGAGTTTCAGCATGGCTCGTCCTCGGTCTCTGCCTGCTGCGGACGCCCGCCTTTGCCGGCAATGAGGTCGACGCCGCGCAGGGGGTGATCCGCGCCCAGGAGCAGGCGCTGGCGCGCGATGACGGCGCGACCGCCTATGCCCAGGCGGCGCCGGAGATCCAGGCGCTGTTCCCCAGCATCGAGATCTTCATGGCKATGGTGCGCGAAGGCTATGCACCGGTCTACCGGCACCGCAGCTTCGAATTCGGTCCATCACAGGCGCAGGACGGCACGATCATGCAGCGCGTTCACATCGTCGACGCCAATGGCGAGGCCTGGGAAGCGCTGTACACGCTRCAAGCGCAGACCGATGGCAGCCTCAAGATCACCGGCTGCTCGCTGCTGAAGGCAGGCCAGTCGGTCTGACCGCGCGGCGGATTCAGCGCGTCGGCGCCGGCGGGCCGCCATGCTGCTGGCGCCATTGCAGGAACTGCCGAAACAGCGCGCTGCGCTCGGCCGGATCGTTCGACACCTGRCCGCCGCTCTGGCGCACGAAATCCTCGAATTGCCGCTGCTGGACATCGGCGACATGCGGCCGCGGCGCCATGTTGCGGGCGACCAGCCACTCGTCCGCCGCCTTGAAGCGCTTCCAGCCGGGAACGGCGGCGACGATGCTCGACTCCTTCCATTTCGGATGCCGCGGCGGCTTCATGAACTCGTCGTAGTTCGCGAAGAACGCATCGACGAAGCGCGCGACCTTGCGGTAGCGCTCGGTATTCTCCGGCCAATTGTAGCTGACAAGCAGCATGCCGATCGCCACGGTCTCGATCGTCTCGCCAGACCCGAGCAGGTTGGGATATTCCTCCGACGACAGCGTGGTCGGCAGATAGAGATCCTGCAGACGGCGGTCGTAGGGGATGGCCACCAGATGCAGCGCGCGATTGTCGTTGCGGATGTTGCGCGCGAGCTGGAACACTTTGCCGGTCGAGACGATGTAGGCGTCGGCTTCGCCGTCGACCAGCTTCTGGATCGATTTCGCATCGTCGGTCGAATAGTCGAACGATGCGGTCATGCCGAGCCGGTTGAAGATCACGCGCGCCGAATAGAACCCGACATCGGTCGGCGCAATGACCCGCTTGCCGTTGAGATCGAAGATCGAGCGGATCGAGGACCGCGCGATGACATGGACCTCATTATAATAAAGCCGCGCGACGTAGCGCAGCTGCGACGTGATGTCCGGGATGCCGTATTGCAGGCGATAGAACTCAGGCACGTCGGCGGCGACCGCGCCCATGTCGATGCTCTTGAGGAACAGGATGTCGGAGACATTGCGGACTGGCCCCTTGCCGAGCACCGGCAGCACACGAATGTTGGACTGATCGTCGAGCACGCGCGCCATGTCCGAGCCGAACACCGAGGTCGCCCCGCCAGCCGGCGCCGTGATGATCGTSACCGTGCCRTCGTTGACGTCGTTCGGGTTCGGTAGCCGCCAYACATCSGGTCCGCTGCCGGGCGCCGGCGACAATGAGGCCGGCAATCCGGCCGGACGTGGCGGCGCGGGGATCACAGGCGCAGCATTCGGCTTGGCCGGCGCAGGCGCCACCGGCACGATGATGGAGCGGGTCGGCGCGGGGCGTTGGGGTGGAGGCGCCTGCGCCGAAGCCGCACCGGCAAGCAGGAGGCTGACGATCAYTGCGGGCAGCAGCTTCCAAACGCCTTGGGGCACGATCGGTGATGCGMATCGTCCTTCGCCATCGCGATGCCGCCGCAGCGATCTCGACCGGTCCGCAGCCTTCACCTCGACGCCTCCTTGCGCTTCGGGCAAGCGATGGGCATCCGCGGCCCCGGATGGGACCACGCAACATTCCCCCTCGCGATGCGAGTCCCCCCGAGCGCTCATGGCCTCGAGCGGCCTCGATCGAGTTGGTAGTTGCTGGTTGGGATTCGATGGATTTGCGGCGCGCGCCGGGATTTTGTATGACGGCGTGCATATGCCCCRCCGATCRGGATCCGACTGTTGCCGTCGCGCAACGCTTTCGSTTCAGGTCTGGGCTCAAGCCGCGAGCGAGTGTTGCCGCCGCGCCAGRATCAGCAGCGTGACCACGATGGCCAGATTGAGCGCATTCCAGCCGAGCCCATTGGCGAAGGCCGCGGCATAGGAGCCGGTGGCGTCGAAGATCACGCCGGARACCCAGCCGCCGAACGACATCCCGAACACCGAGGCGAAGATGACGATGCCCACGCGGGTGGCGGCCTCGCGCGCCGGCATCGCCTCGCGCACGATGATCGCATAGCTCGGCACGATGCCGCCCTGGAACAGGCCGAACATCCCGGAGATCAGATACAGCGAGGTGAGGCCGTCGAAGAACAGATAGAACAGCAGRGCAAAGCCCTGCGCGAGCGAGCCGATCAGCAATGTGCGCATGCCGCCRACACGRTCGGCGAGAAAGCCCGAGCCGATGCGGCTGAGGATGCCGAGCGCCATCATCAGCGACAGCATCTGGGCGCCGGCCGCGACGCCATAGCCGAGATCGCCGCAATAGGCGACGATGTGGACCTGCGGCATCGCCATGGCGACGCAGCAGGCGATCGCAGCGACGCTGAGCAGCACGGTCAGTGCATTGGTGGAAATCGGCAGCGCGAGCTGCGGCGGTGCGGCATGGGCATGATCCTGCGCGCCGGCGCCGCCCATGCGGGCGCGCAACAGCAGCAGCAACGCGCTCATGGTCACCGCACTGAAAATCCCGAGCGCGACATGGCTGGCGCGCCAGCCGATCTGCTGCACGCCCCAATTCACCAGCGGCGGCCAGATCGTGCCGGCGACATAATTGCCGGAGGCGACGATGGTGACGGCGAGCCCGCGATAGCGCACAAACCAATGCGAGGCCTCGGCCATCAACGGCGCGAAGGTCACGGATGAACCCAGCCCGACCAGGAAATACACTGCCTGGAACTGCCACAGGGTCACCGAGGCGCCAGCGAGCAGATAGGCCRCTGCCGTGCAGGCAATGCTCAGGGCCATGGCGGTGACGATGCCAAAACGGTCGGTGATGCGGCCGACGATGACGCCACCGAGACCGAAGCCGAACATCGTGAGCGTATAGGCCAGCGAGACGGCGCCGCGGCTGGCGGCGAACTCCGCCTGCACCGTCGGCAGCACGACGACGACGGTCCACATCCCCGCACCGCCGATCGATCCGATCACGAGCGCCAGCACCAGCCGCGCCCAGGCCTGGCGCGAATCCGGAACGAAATGGGGCGCTTCCTCGAATCTTGTGGCTGGTCCGTGCACGATGTCGGCAACATCATCGTCGCGCCGYATCGGGTCAAGTCACATTGCTGCAGYATTGGCCATGCAGAAGCAGTGCAACAGACGTGGCGCAATGCTGCTTCCGCAGCCCTCTTTGCGGCGGCGCGCCTGTTGCGCTAGAGTGCCGACCGACACGGAGAGATTTGCGCGCGCATGTCGCTGGGATTGACACGAAAGCTGCGGGTTTCAGCGGGACGGCTGCTCGTCCTYGCCTACCTGTTCTGCGTGCTCAGCCCGGGCGTGGCGCTCGCATTTGCCCGCGGCGCGGCGCCGTGCTTCGATGACGGCATGGTTGCCGTCGCGGTCTCTCATCATCCGGCCCAACMCGCGTTGGACGATGGCGCGATGCCGCGGCATGCCGCGCATGCGCATCATCATGATCACCCAATCGCGGATGCCRGTCTACAGCCGCAGCAGGATCCGCCGCCCGCACCGTCCCACCACGATCACAGCAAGATGCCCGGCCCCTGCTGCGCCATGATGTGCGCGGTCGGCCTCGCCGCCGCGCTGCCGGTGGTCGCCTTGCGCGCTCCCCTCGCCGCGGCCAGCGARGCTGCGCACGAGACCAGYCTGCCCGGGCGCACGCCGCCRCGGCTCGATCGTCCCCCYATCGTCCTGGTCTGAACGAACGACGCSGRCYMGCGCGCAACTGCGCGCGGTCGCTGATCATCGACCGACCAAAGGACAGATCATGTTGTCGCAATCACCGGCGMCGCCCGCTGCCGTTCGTCCGGCGCGGCGCGGCCTGCCGTATCGCATTGTCTCCGGGGCATGCGCGCTGCTCACCGCTGTGAGCCTCGCCGGCTGCCAGCCGCGCACCGTCGCGTTCGCCGGCCCCGATCCGGCCGATCCCGCGGCCAATGAGGCGCCGGTGCGCACCTCCGCGGTCGTCGCGCCCTACACGCCGCTGCGCCCCACCGCCCCCGCCGGCTGGGGAGAGCGTGGCGGGGCGCGCGCACCGCGCTCCGAACCGGCCCGCCAGGAGCCCTGAGATGCAAGGGATCATCAAGCTCGCGCCGCGCGTTGCGGCGCTGGTCGTCGCAGCATCTGGGCTTGCCGGCTGCGCCTCGTTCTCGCCCGACGGCGGCCTCGGCGTCGTGGCCGACATCACCGGCCGCACCACCGGCAAGGAGGTCGCCTCGGTCAGAACCGATGACGATGCCGCGCGCCTGCGCGACGCCACGCGCCGGCTGCTGTCGCGGCCGCTGTCGGCGGATGCCGCCGTGCAGGTCGCGCTGTTCAACAACAAGGGGCTGCAGGCGGCCTATCATCAATTGGCGCTCAGCGAGGCTGATACGATCGAGGCCAGCCTGCCGCCGAACCCGACCTTCTCGCTGATGCGCATCAGCGGCGACGGCGCGCTGGAAGCCGAGCGGCAGGTCGCCGGCGACATTCTGGCGCTCGCCACCTTGCCGCTGCGCTCGGAGATCGCGCGCGAGCGCTTCCGGCAGGCGCAGTTGAAGGCTGCACTCACCACCTTGCGGCTGGCCGCCGACGTCCGCCGCGCGCATGTGCGCGTGGTGGCCGCGAACGAGCTGGTGSCGCTGCTCGGCGAGGCGCAATCGGCCGCGGAGGCCACCGCGAAGCTCGCCCAGAAACTCGGCGAGACCGGCGCGCTCAACCGGCTCGATCAGGCGCGCGAGCAGGTGTTCTATGCCGAGACGACGGCCGAGCTCGCCACCGCCCGCCGCATGGCGGCAAGCGCGCGCGAGCGCCTGATCCGGCTGATGGGCCTGTGGGGCGACGACCTGGGTTTCCGGCTGCCGGATCGGTTGCCCGCGCTGCCGCGGCGGCCGCTGAGCCAGCCCTTCGTCGAGCGCGACGCCGTCGCGCATCGCATCGATCTGCAGATCGCCCGGCTGGAGCTCACGGCACTCGCGACCTCGCTGCAGCTCACCGAGGCGACGCGCTTCGTGACGCTGCTCGACCTTGCCGGCCTCGATCGCAAGACCGTCGAGCCCGACGGCCGCGTCATCCGTGAGCGCGGCTATGATGTGCAGTTCCAGATTCCGGTCTTCGACGGCGGCGAGGTCCGCGCGCGGCAGGCGGCCGAGACCTACAACATCGCCTTCAACCGCCTCACCGAGCGCGCCGTCACGGTGCGTTCCGAGGCGCGCGATGCCTATCGCAGCTATCGCGCGGCTTACGACATCGCCGGCCATTATGCCCGCGAGGTGCTGCCGCTGCGCCAGATCATCAGCGAGGAGATGCAGCTGCGCTATTCCAGCATGCAGGTCGACATCTTCGCACTGCTGGTCGAGGCGCGGCAGCGGCTGGCCTCGCGCCGCGCCGCGATCGATGCCGTCAGAGACTTCTTCCTCGCCGATGCCGAGTTGTCGGCCGCAATCAACGGCGGCGTCGTGAGCGGCGAAGATAATGCACAGCAGACCGCGAGCGCGCTCGTGCCCGCCAATGACTGACAGGAGAGCCCCGATGTTGTCACGCCGAACCCTGCTCGGCTCCGCGGCGCTGGCCGGCGCCTCCGCCGTATCCGGCCGCGTCCAGGCCGCCGCCATTCCCGAAGCACCGACCATGGATAAGGCCGTGATGCAGCCGCCGTTGAATCCGTCCGCCGGTCCGGACTATCAGCCGGTGGTCACGCTCAACGGCTGGTCGCTGCCGTTCCGCATGAACGGCGACTGGAAGGAATTCCATCTCGTCGCCGAGCCGGTGACGCGCGAATTCGCGCCCGGCATGACCACGCATCTGTGGGGCTATAACGGCCAGTCGCCGGGCCCGACCATCGAGGCGGTCGAAGGCGACAGGGTGCGGATCTTCGTCACCAACAAACTGCCGGAATATACCACGGTGCACTGGCACGGCGTCATCCTGCCCTGCGGCATGGACGGCGTCGGCGGCCTGACCCAGCCGCACATCAAGCCGGGCAAGACCTTCGTCTACGAGTTCGAGATGAAGCACGCCGGCACCTTCATGTATCACCCGCATGCCGACGAGATGGTGCAGATGGCGATGGGCATGATGGGCATGATCGTCGTGCATCCGCGCGGCTCCGCGCCGCCGCCGGTCGACCGCGACTTCGTGTTCGTGATGTCGACCTATCGCATCGAGCCCGGCAGCTATCTGCCCAAGGTCAATGAGATGACCGACTTCAACATGTGGACCTGGAACGCCCGCGTCTTTCCCGGCATCGATCCGCTGCCGGTGCGGCTCGGCGACAAAGTGCGCATCCGCATCGGCAATCTCACCATGACCAACCATCCGATCCATCTGCACGGCCACAARTTCAAGGTGATCGGCACCGACGGCGGCTGGCTGCCCGAAACAGCGCAATTCCCGGAGACCACCACCGACGTGCCGGTCGGCGCTGTGCGCGTGCTCGATTTCACGGCCGACAATCCCGGCGACTGGGCGTTCCACTGCCACAAGTCGCATCACACGATGAACGCCATGGGCCACGACATGCGCAACCTGATCGGCGTGTCGCGCAAGGAGTTGGCCGCYGCCGTCGGCAAGCTCGCGCCCGAGGGCATGGTGATGGGCCATACCGGCATGGCYATGGGCACCATGGAGATGCCGGCGCCCGACAACACGCTGCCGATGATGACCGGCACCGGTCAGTTCGGCCCRATCGAGATGGGCGGCATGTTCACCACGCTCAAGGTGCGCGAGGGCCTGGCGCGCGACGATTATCGCGATCCCGGCCCTTATCAGTTTCCGCAAGGCAGCATCGCCTATGAGGTCGCGAGCGCGCCGGAGCCGGTCCCGCGCGCCAGCAGCGCCGCAGCCGCAACGCCGAAATCCACCCGTCCATGACCAGCCGACCAGATGATCCCYAGGAGAGACAGATGAAGACCCCCGTCATGATCAGCGCCGCCATCGCCGCCGCGATGATCGCAGCCGCGCCGGCGCGCGGCCACGAGCAGCACGGCGCGCAGGGCTATTCGGCCGGCGAGCCGGGTGACCCCAAACTRCCGTCGCGCACCGTCGAGGTGCTCTTGACCGAGATGGAGTTCACCCCGGCGCGCATCGACGTGAAGCGCGGCGAGCAGATCCGCTTCATGCTGCGCAACAACGGCAAGGAGGACCATGAATTCCTGCTCGCCACCAAGACGGAGAATCTGAAACACGCCGCCGTCATGAAGAAGCATCCCCACATGGAGCACGCCGAACCGAACGGCGCCCGGCTCGCACCGGGCAAGACCACCGAGCTGCTGTGGCGCTTCACCAAGACCGGGACGTTCGAATATTCGTGCCTGATCCCCGACCATCGCGACTACGGCATGACCGGTCATGTCAGCGTCAAGTGACGGCGCGCCTCACGCGCCAGGCCGTAGGGCGGATCAGCGTTAGCGTGACCCGCCATCGCCACGGATCTCGGCCCCATCGGCGGATCACGCTGCGCTGATCCGCCTTACGCATTCAGACCCAAGACCAGCAGAAGAGACGACACGATGAAGACGTTCACTCAGCTCAGCACCGCCGCCGCCCTTGCTCTCGCGCTTCTGACCCCCGCCCTCGCCGCCGATGCCATCAGCGGCGACGTCAAGAAGGTCGACGAAGCCAACGCCAAGATCACCCTGCATCACGGCCCGGCCAAGAGCCTCGGCATGGACGAGGCCATGACCATGGTCTACCGCGTCAAGGACGCCGCGATGCTCAAGGGCCTCAAGGCCGGCGACAAGGTCAAGTTCGAGGCCATCGAGGAGCCGTCCGGCTACACGGTGACCAAGATCGAGAAGGGCAAGTAGGACAAGCGACGCTGGCCCGTCAAAGTCGTGGCCCCTGCGGCCGCTTGGCGAGGATGCTGCTCCCTTGACCGGACATTCCTCGCCTCCGCGCGCGCCCCGCCGGCCGCGTTAACGCTTTGCTAACCATGAGGCGGGCAAGCTTTGCCGCGTCGCGCTGCGCGTGGCGGGCCGCCGGATCATCGCTCCGGCGAGCCCTGCCCGTCGCGGCTGCCGGCACGACGGCGCAATCGGCCCAACCTGCGGCCCCCGGCGGGGCGCTCCGCCGAGCGCGGCGCCAGGCCCGTTCGAACGCGCCACCGCACAGTTCGCCCGGAGAAAAGCCTTGAGCACCGTTGGTTCGCGCGCCTTCCAGAAGGCCCGGCAGGAGAAGAAGCAGAAGAAGCTGGTCGAGACGCAGCTGACGGCGGCGTACACGGCCTATCGCGCCGGACGGCAGGCGGAGACCCAGGCGATCTGCGCGGCGCTGCTGCAGGAGGTGCCGAACTGCTTCGACGCCATGCATCTGCTCGGCGTCTCGCTCGTCACCAGCTCGCGTTTCGTCGAGGCCACCGGCTTCTTGACCCAGGCGGTCGCGCTGGAGCCCAATTCGGCCGATGCGCAGTCCAATCTCGGCTGGGCRCTGGTCAATTGCGAGCGCTACGAGGAGGCGCGCGCCGCGCTGGAGCGATCGCTCGCGCTGCGGCCGAACGCGCCGGTCACGTGGCGGAATCTGGCGATCGCCCTGCTGCGGCTGAAACAGGGCGAGGCCGCCCTCGACGCCGCGACCCGCGCCCTCCAGCTCAAGCCTGACGATGTCGATTCCTGGTGCAACCGCAGTGTCGCCGAGCTGATGCTGCGACGCTGGGACGCCGCTGCGGCCAGCGCCGAGCGCGCCTTGAGTTTCAACCCGGCGCATTTCGAAGCGCTGGTCAACAAGGGCCTCGCGCATCTCGAACTGCATCATTTCGAGCTGGCGGAAGCGACCTTCAACACGGCCCGCGCGGTGCGGCCGAGCAATGCCGAGCTGCTGGCGCATCGCGGCCGGCTGTTCATGCTGAGCGGGCGCAATGCCGAAGCCGAAGCCGAGTTCGATGCCGCGGTCGCSCTCGATCCCGGGCTGCAGGTGGGCTGGCAGGGCAAGGCGCAAATCGCGATGCTCAACGGCAACATCGCCCAGGCGATGGCGGCCTGCAAGCGCGTGCTCGACCAGAACCCGACGGCCCAAGTGGCGCTGACCTTGCTCGGCGCCTGCCAGGGACGGCTCGGTGACATCGAAGGCGCGATTGCGCGCTTCGATCAGGCGCTCGCGGTGCAGCCGGACTATGACGAGGCCATCACCAAGAAGATCTTCTATCTCGACTTCCTCTCCGGCGCCGACTTCGCGGTCCAGCAGGCGGCGCGCTATTATTGGTGGGTGGCGGTCGGCTCGAAATTCCCGCGCCGCAAGCTTGCCGCACGCGCGCTCGATCCCGAGCGGCGCATCGTCGTCGGCTACGTCTCGGCCGACTTCCGCACGCACTCGGCCGCCTTCGCCTTCCTGCCGGTGCTGCGCGGGCACGACAAGACGCAGGTGCAGGTCAATTGCTACTCGTCCTCGCCGCGCCACGACGACTTGACGGCGACCTTCCAGTCCATCGCCGACGTCTGGGTCGAGGCGGCCAACCTCTCCGACGACGAGCTCGCCGATCGCATCCAGGCGGACGGCGTCGACATCCTGGTCGATCTCTCCGGCTACACCACGGGCACGCGGATGCCGGTGTTCGCGCGCAAGCCGGCGCCGATCCAGGTCACCGCCTGGGGCAGCGGCACCGGCACGGGGCTTGCGACCATGGACTATTTCTTCGCCGATCCCGTCACGGTGCCCGCAAACGTCCGGCCGCTCTTCGCCGAGCGCGTGCATGACCTGCCGTCGGTGATCACGATCGATCCCTTGCTCGACATTCCGCCATCGCCGCCGCCGATGCTGCAGAACGGCCACGTCACCTTCGGCGTCTACAATCGCATCGACAAGATCTCCGACGAGGCGATTGCCTTGTGGGCGCGGCTGCTCGGCGAAGTGCCGGACGCCAAGCTCGTCGTCAAGCATCTCGCGCTCAACGATCCCTTGGTGCGCGACGGCCTGCTCGGCCGCTTCGTGACGCAGGGCGTTAAGGAATCGCGCATCCTCTGCCTCGGCGCCAGCGCGCGCAGCGAGCATCTGCGATCGTTCGACCGCATCGACATCGCGCTCGATCCGTTCCCGCAGAATGGCGGCATCTCGACGTTCGAGGCGCTCTACATGGGCGTGCCGGTCGTTGCCAAGCTTGGCGCCGGCGCGGCCTCGCGGGCGGCGGGCGGCATCCTGACCGCGGCCGGCCTGTCCGATTGGGTCGCCGACGATGACGACGGCTACATCCGCATCGCCAAGACATTTGCCGCGCAGCCCGAGCTGCTGGCACAGCTGCGCACCGAGCTGCCCGGCAAGGTCGCACGCTCGCCTGCCGGCGACGTCGCCCACTACACGCGCTGCGTCGAGGCGGGCTATCGGCAGTTCTGGCGGGACTATTGCGCCAAAGCCGGCACCTGATCGGCCGTGCGGCTCTTGCCGCGCACGGCAGAGAGTTCGTTCGCAGACCGCATCGATGCGTCCCACCGGGTCTTCGGGAGCCTCTCGGGTATCGGAGGTACAACCGATAGCTGTAATGGTTCCCGCTGTGCCCTTTTGGCCGGGCCCGATGTAACAATGCCTCTCACTGGCGAAACCAGGGCGCATTCAAGTTGATGGCTTTTTAGTGGCGACGTGCCGCCACTGTCTCGGCCAAATAGCGACCAACCGGCGAGTAGTAGACGGCCTTCGCGGAACCCCGACATAATCGACCAGAASAACGACCGTGCCGCGATCATCGTGCGGCCGGCAATGGGGGATCTGGGGCATGCGGGTCGCGTGGTTGAGTTGCGTCGTTGCGGCGGGATTGAGTCTGGCGACTGCGCTGCTGCCCGCCGCCGCACAGACCGCGAAGCCGGCAAAATCGGCGACGGCGGCCGCCGCCGGCGAAGGCGGCAAGCTGCAGGAGTCCAACGAATGGACGGTCGGCATTGCCGGCGGCCTGCTCGAAGGCACCAACATCCGCTTTGCCGCCGAGATGGCCAAGGTGCTCGACGATCGGCCGAACCTGCGCGTGCTGCCGATGGTGACCTATGGTGCGCTCGGCAATATCGAGGACCTGCTGTATCTGCGCGGCGTCGACGTCACCATCACTTCGGCCGACGTRCTCGACGAGTTCGTCCGCAACGGCACGCTCGCCAACATCAAGAACCGCATCCGCTACATCTGCTCGTTCTACATCAACGAGATGCATGTCTATGTCCGGCCCGAGATCAAGACGCTCGAGGACCTCGCCGGCAAGAAGGTCTCGTTCAACACGGTGGGCAGCGCGGCCAACCTCACCGGCGGCATCGTGTTCGACCGGCTCAAGATCAACGCCGAGAAGGTGTTCATCAACAATTCGGTGGCGCTGGAGAAGATGCGCAGCGGCGAGATCGCCGGCGTGGTGCATGTGACCGGCAAGCCGACCGACCTGTTCGCCAAGTTCAAGCCCGAGCCGGGCTTTCATTTCCTGCCGATTCCGTTCGCGCGCAGCCTGCAGGACTATTACGTGCCGACCAAGCTGACCTCGCAAGACTACCCCAACCTGCTTAAGCCCGGCGAGACCGTCGAGACGATCGGCGTGCCGCAGGTGCTGGCGGTGTACAACTGGTCGCCGGAGACCGAGCGCTATCGCCGCGTCTCGCGTTTCGTGGAGTATCTGTTCAAACGGTTCGACCAGTTCAAGCAGCCGCCCTTCCACCCGAAATGGAACGAGATCAACCTCGCCTCCTCGCTGCCCGGCTGGACCCGCTTCCGCGCCGCCGAGGAGCTGCTCGCGAGCAGCCGCCCGCCCGAGGCCGAGGCCGCCGCGGTCAAGCAGCAGTTCGACGAGTGGATGAGCGCGAGAACCGCGACCGGCGGCCGGCGCCTGAGCAATGATGAGGCCAAGGTGCTGTTCGAGCAGTTTCAGGACTGGATGAAGCAAAGCGGCGGACAGCCGGCGCGATAGCGCCGTCGCTCGGACTACGATGAAGTGGGCGCGCGCCGCAGCGACTCCGGCGTATCCGGCTGCGCCAGCGGATGCGCGGCCGCGAAGGCGGGCAGCGCCATCGCGGCCTCGACGACGCGCTGCACCGTCGGCGCCCCGCCGAGATCGAGGCCCTGATTGCGTGCGAACAGCGCATGGCCGGCGAGGCAGATGTCGGCGGTGGTCGGCGCATCGCCATGGGCGAAGCGCCCCGTGGCGCCATCGCCCGCGAGCCGCGCCTCGACCGCGCCGAGCATCTCCGCGGCCCAGTACCTGAGCCAGGCCGCGCGCGCCGTATCGTCGAGGTGCAGCACCTCGGTGAGATAGCGCTGCACCCGCGGCGTCGTCAGCGGATGCGCATCGCACGCGATCATCGCCGCCAGCGCCCGCACCCGCGCCCGCCCCTTGGGATCGGCCGGCAGCAGCGCCGGACCGGGACAGGCCTCGTCGAGATAGTCGAGGATCGCCAGCGACTGCGTGAGCACCGTGCCGTCGTCCAGCACCAGCGACGGCAGCGCCATCTGCGGATTGACCGCCGCATAAGCGCCTTCCCGATGCTGCTGGCGGTCGACATCAACCGTGATGAGCTCGTAGGCGACGCCCTTCAGATTGAGCGCGATCCGCACCCGGAAGCTCGCAAGCGACCGCCAGAACGAATAGAGCTTCATCAAGCCGTCTCCCATCGCCACCGGACGGCGCGCCCGAGCTCAATTCCTTTGCCTCACTCCGCGCCCGGCGCAAAGTCCAGATCCGCAACGCTCGCGCTTTGTGGCACCTTGATCACGACGGCGGCGCGGTTCAGCGCCTGATGACAGGAATTGCAGGCCGCCGTGAGATCGGCATATGACTGCTCGAAGCGACCGATGTCCTTCTGCTTGATCGCCTGCGCCAGCGCCTCGAACGGCTGTTGGGTCACCGCCGTCGTCATGTCGGCGAAAGAATTGCCGTCCACCAGCGGCTGCGCACGGCTGACCCGGTTCAAGGCGCCCTTGAGATTCCCGAGCTCATAGGCGCTGAACGCCCAATTGCCGCTATGGGCGGCGATCCACAGCCGGATGTGGCGCGGCTGGATGGTCGCGATCATCAGGTCGCTGACACTCGGCAGATAGGYCGGTGACGGCGGCGGCGTCTCCGCGCGCAAGCCGACGCCGGTCGCGACGATCGCAAGTCCGGCGAGGGTTACTGCGGTCAATGTCAGCCGCAGGCGGTGGTGGGGTGGATACATCCTGGCTTCTCCTTCAAATTAGAAACGTTCTAAAAAGAAGCTGCCTGGGATGCCAATCGCGATTGCTGATCGCAACCATCAGAAAAACTTGATGCCGCCTGCCGCACGGCCAGCATGATCACGACACAGTTTGTCGGCCGGCACGATCGTCTCGCGGCGATGCGCGGGGGGAGCACGAGACACCGCGGTCGTAGGGCTCTGACGCCGAGCCGTCGTAGATGGACGCATGCGCAGCCGAAGCGRAAGCTGCTCTGCGAATTACGGTGACGGTAATGGACAACGAGYTGCTGCTTGATTGAAAGGAACTGAGCTCCATCGATGATGCATTTGTCTCGAAGGAGCGCCGGCCTCATTGACGCGTTGCGTCAATCGGCCCGCAGCAGCGGCTGCGTGCTGCAGCGAAATCCGCCGCCCATCGATCGGGAGATGGCGAAGTCGACATATTCGACCGCGACGCCATGTCGGGCGAGCGCCTCGCCAACCGCTGCAAAAGCAGGATCGGTGATATAGATGTCGGACGTCACCGGCAGGCCGTTCACGGCCAATTGGGCCACCTCATCGAGACCGACAGCGATGCGGGTCCAGTTCGCAAGCGCCGAGGGCACGCCGTCGAGGAAGGCGTCCTCGCAGACGACCATCACACCCGGCCGGACCAGGCTGAGCGCACAATCGAGATGGAGCACGTCGGGCCGCAACCTGACGCCTTCCACGGTATAGCCCATCGGGCGCAGCAGATTGGCCAACCATCGGATGCCAGCGTCGTTCGATGCCAGCCCCGATTGCCCGACAAAGACGTGACGCCCCAGGATCAGAATGTCGCCGCCCTCCAGGAACGGGCCGGCGCCGCCGTCATCGTCGTCGGCGATCGCCGGCTGCGGGACTGCGACATAGAGGCAGCCAGTCCGCATCGCCCAGTCAAAGATCAGGTCGCGGGCGGGCAGGACTTCGATGCGGCGATACACAAAGCGCAGCGAGCCTTCGATCAGGAAAGGTCCGATGGTAAAGAACGGATCGCGCGTGAAGAAGTTGGCGTAGCCCCTGGCGCCGGCAAAGGCCTTCTCCGCCGCGTTCAACTTCCGCGGTCGCAGCACCTCGACCTGATGCCGGCGCAGCACCGCCGCGAGCGCCTCGCGCTCGGCTTCCCAAGCRCGCTGCACATCGGGATGGCTCTCAGCCAAGCTGCGGCCAGGCGTTTGAGATCCTGCGGCGCTCGCCTGTTGCGGAAGGAATGCCAGATCTGCCGGCAGCGGCATGGCGTCGGGCGCGCGAAACTCGCATTCGGCGAGCACCACCGTGCGCAGGCGTGCGAACTCGYTGTCCACGAAGATACGTGTCGCATCCATGGCTTCGGCTCCGAGCGAGATCATCGATCCTCCGACGCAGAGGTCCGCGCGGATCAGCTGCTGGCGACAGCATCAAGAACAGTGACGCRCCTTGGCCGGACAACGGCAAATAGACACCGCGAACTCGGTTGTCTAGATCCCACGCCGCCCMCTCAATCCAGGAGACCTCGGCCGGCCTGTTCGGAAGGATAGCGTCGCTTCGGTAGTCCATATGACCAGAACAACGGTCGCTTGTGTGCACTATCACCTCAATCAACACCCGTTGCCGCTCCAATCCCCGTCGCGCACGAACGGGATCGGACTGACCGCGCGCGTCGTCCGGACTCATGAGGATTACATGTGGAGCAGCTAGCCATTCCTTCTCGATGAAATACTCGCAATCAAGAACAACAACTCCAAACGATTGAGGCTGCCGACGGTATTTTCACACAACTGAGCGACATCTCCCTTAAATCGATTCTGTTTGACATGCGATTTTAACGTGCAAATAATTGGTCATTTCTGATGTTGCTTTTTCTTAAATCAGCTGCCTGCGATAGATGCGATACGGAGGCGGACAATGGGCAAGCCCGCAAAAGCGAAAAAGGCGAAGAATGCAGCGTCGAGGCAACGACGCAAAAAAATAGACAAGATCAATGTCTTTATTAGCTATTCTCATGATGATTTYCCCATCGCGCAAGCGCTCTGGCAAGAGATCGCGGCCATAGACCACGCCGCGTTCGAAGTATTTCTCGATGCCCAACAAATCGAATTGGGAGGAGACTGGAAAGCCGAAATCGCGTTCGCCGTTAAAAATGCCGACATCTTCATCGCGGTGTACACTGGCGATCAAAAACATGTTTTCGACTATTGCGGTTTCGAAGTCGGACTCTTTACCGCGTCTGAGCCGGACGGGATGAAGAGAAGGATGTTCTGCATTTATGACACCAAAGAGCCTCCAACAATTCTATCAGGACTCCAAGGCGTTCAGATCCGCTATGACGCGGGCGAGAAGCTGCTCAAGTCTGCTGAGGGCTGGACATCCGAGGCCTTTGCGCCACGAATGAAGGCTATGTTTTCACTTTGCTACAAGCTTTACGCGGAACGCCGCAAAGCGCATCTACAGGACCAGAGCGAGAAAAAGTCGCGCGAGATCATCCAGGCATTCTACGCGAACAAAGGCGATGAGGTCGTCGATGAGCGGCCGCTTCACCAACGCATTTCGATTACTCTTCCTGCCGTAACAGATTGGGATACTATGGCCGGCATTCCGCCGACCTCGCGGGTATTGGGTACCATAACGTCCTTCAGCCTGCTTGGCGTTCCAAACGCTGTTCCAGAGCGACTCAAGGATCAGGACATCTACGGCCTTGATTGGAAGGACCTCACCGAAATACTGACAAAGCGGGCCGGCAATGTGGTACCCTGGATAAGGTATGTCGAAGCTTCAATCATGGCGCAATTAAAGGCAGGCGTAACTCAGCCTCCACCGCTGAGCTTCATCGGTGAGGATTTGAAGCCCTATCGTCCGATCATTGGACGGTTCAAGGTTTTTCGAAACGGCACCAGGCGTTACTATGTCTCGCTCATTCCGACGCTTGAGCGACTATTTCCCGGGCGAGACGAAACGTCGTTTCCGCTTATCGGCCTGATCTTCGCAGCGCGCTTCTGGTTCAAGTTTGGGGAGGAGCGGCAGAAATTGCGCGACCAGTTCTCGGTAAATGCGACCGATAATGCGTTTGACCTCGAGGTTCGCTCGCTCGATTCCTATCTTCAGCGGATGGTGATCGAGGCGAGCGAATACGGCCTTGCTGACCAGACAAGTATGAAAAACTTCATGAAGGCTGAAGACGGCGCCATCATCGAACACTTCTTTGTGGTGTGGAAGCATTCATATGATTCCCTCTCCGCTGTACTGAAGGGCTGGATTGACCGGAAGGTGAACAAGCCCCAGGTTGCTGATGCAATCGAAAGATTCTCGAACGATCTTCTGCCGCAAAACGAGAAATTTATGACAATGATGTTTCGCGAACTCGAAATACAGCTTCCGATATTGAGAACGAGAGGACACTCTTCTGCAGTACCTGTCAGCGCTGAGCCGGCACGATGATAGGTATCGGCACTTATCCATTGCATGCAAGTCCTCTGCAGCAAAAGACCTCTCGCGTAATTCATCTCTCCTAGGATTGCTTTACGGAAGAGCAGATCATCGGGATTTCGAAGGAGCACGAGGCTGGTGCTCCGTCGCTCGCCCGCGCTGCAAGCAAGGCTTGAGCGACACTRGCATTTGCAAGTGGAAGCCACGTTTGGCGGGATGGACGTTTTGGAGGCCAAGCGGCTGAAGAGACGGGAGGACGAGAACAGACGGTTGAAGCGGGTGCCTGCGGACGCCATGCCGGCCAAGGCGACATATACTCTTTCAGCCCGCTTCACAGTGCGTGCTTTGCGAGTTACGCGGAGACCGCCGGCCTTTGGCTCGCCGGAKCTTGCTGCCCCTTTGATCGTCCCAGTTCCAAGACACCTCTTTCTTTTTTCCAGAAATCATGTATATCTCTCCCRTCCTGCTTCCGCYGGAGGGGCGTGTCGCGACCGTCACGAGACGTGGGAGGTGGGATGCGATGGGCGCAGGGAATCGCAGCGTGGCTTTGTGTCGCGCCGACGAACGGTTCGTTGCGCACGGCGAAGTCGTGCGGTCCTGACACCCCGATGCTGGTGTCCCGCGGCGAGCGTGCGCAAGCGCGCCGTCGCGCATGGTGGCCAACAAGCCCGGTGCACCAGGGAGACCACGTATAAGCCGTTCCAACCGTCGCGCGGGGAAGGCCGGGCGTGCCCGGCCAGACCTGTGGTGACTGCCGCCTGCTTTTTTTGCTGCAGGCGGGCCACGGGCGCGGCCAGCGCCCGGCCTTCCCCGCGCCCTCCTTTGTTATGAGGGCGTTTGTTATGAGGGCGAACCTGATGCGAAAGCTCGGGCGCGATGCGCCGCGAGAGATGATGGCGCATGGCCGCGGAGAGACATTCAATCGTGCGCGTCGGCTGTCAGGCGCGGCAGGGGCCTCACGGTTCGAGACGCGCCTGCGGCGCTCCTCACCATGAGGATTTAGCGCCAGCCCCGGCGCTGCACGCTGCGTGCTCATGGCGAGGGTCGAGCGGCGAAATCGGCGCCCCCCCTCCCCTTGAGAAGATCGCCGAAAGCGGGCGTCTCGCAGGGCGAGGCTCGGGCTGGGGCGGTGGATCGGAGCACCGCGGAACACCCCATCCCTTCTCCCCGCAACCCTTTGTTAACCCGCATTAACCGAATGCTAACCATACACCGGGCAAAAATTGCCGAGTGAAATGTGCGTGTCGCAGTCGGGTGCAGTTGACGGGGGAGACCTTCCGTGGACGCCAGCGCGGTACCTCAATTTCGAAACGGCGGCGCAGTGGCCGCCGCGCAGTCGTTTGGGGCCGGGAAACGCGGCTCACGGGAAGGGGCGAAAGCCATGGTCGACGTCACGGCGGGTCAGGGGGCCGGGTCACCGGCCGGGGGCTACACATTCGGCGATTTCAAGACGCTGATCCTGCGCGGCGACATCGCGCTRGCGCTCGGCATCCTCACCATCCTGGTGGTGCTGATCCTGCCGCTGCCGGCGATCGTGCTCGACCTGTTCCTGGCGATCTCGATCACGCTGTCGATCCTGATCCTGATGACGGCCCTCTTCATCCAGGCGCCGCTGGAATTCTCGTCCTTTCCGACCATCCTGCTGATCTCGACGATGCTGCGGCTGTCGCTGAACYTGGCCTCGACAAGGCTGATCCTCAGCCACGGCCATGAGGGCACCGACGCCGCCGGCCACGTCATCCAGGCGTTCGGCTCGTTCGTGATGGGCGGCAATTTCGTCATCGGCATCATCGTGTTCGCGATCCTGGTGACGGTGAACTTCGTCGTCATCACCAAGGGTTCGGGCCGTATCGCCGAAGTCGCGGCACGCTTTCACCTGGATTCGATGCCCGGCAAGCAGATGGCGATCGACGCCGACCTCTCCGCCGGCCTGATCGACGAGAAGGTCGCCAAGATGCGGCGCAAGGAGCTCGAGGACGAAAGCGGCTTCTTCGGCGCGATGGACGGTGCCTCGAAATTCGTCCGCGGCGACGCCGTCGCCGGCCTGCTCGTCGTGTTCATCAACATCATCGGCGGCATCATCATCGGCGTCGCCCAGCAGGGCATGTCGTTCGGCGACGCCGCCCGCTCCTACACGGTGCTGACGGTCGGCGACGGCCTCGTCACCCAGGTGCCGGCGCTGATCGTGTCGACGGCCGCGGGCCTCCTGGTGTCCAAGGCCGGCGTCAGCGGCGCGGCCGACAAGGCGCTGATGCAGCAGTTCTCCGGCTATCCGCAGGCCCTCGGCCTGTCCGCCGCCGTCATGCTGGTGCTGGCGCTGCTGCCGGGCATTCCGACCCTACCGTTCCTCGCACTGGGCGGCGGCGCCGCCGCGCTCGCCATCAAGGCGCGCAGGCAGAAGGACGTCGCCAAGGCGGTCGAGGCCGCGGAGGCGGCGGCGCCCGCCGCAGCCGCCACCGCCGCGGCGGCCGAGGAGCCGATCGCGAACGCGCTGAAGATCGACGACCTCAAGATCGAACTTGGCTATGCGCTGCTGCCGCTGGTCAACGGCCCCGACGGCACCGACCGGCTGACCGACCAGATCAAGGCGCTGCGGCGGTCGCTCGCGATCGAAATGGGCTTCGTGATGCCGTCGGTGCGCATCCTCGACAACGTCCAGCTCGAGGCCAACACCTACATCATCAAGATCAAGGAGGTCGACGCCGGCTCCGGCAAGATCTGGCCGAACCAGTTCATGGTCATGGACCCCGGCGGCAACCAGGTCGCGGTGCCCGGCATCCACACCACCGAGCCGACCTTCGGACTGCCCGCCACATGGGTCGACGCCGGCCTGAAGGAAGAAGCGACCTTGAAGGGCTACACGGTGGTGGACGCGGCGACCGTGCTCTCGACCCACCTGACCGAGCTGCTCAAGGCCAATATGAGCGACCTGCTGTCCTATGGCGAGGTGCAGAAGCTTCTGAAGGAGCTGCCGAAGGARCAGAGCGAGCTGGTCAAGGACATCGTGCCGACCCAGATCACGATCTCCGGCATCCAGCGCGTGCTGCAATTGCTGCTGTCGGAGCGGATCTCGATCCGCGACCTCTCGACCATCCTCGAAGGCATCGCCGATGCGCTGGCGTTCTCGCGCAATCCGGCCACCATCGTCGAGCATGTGCGCGCCCGCCTCGCCCGCCAGATCTGCGCCCAGAACACCTCGCCGATGGGCTACCTGCCGCTGATCGCGCTGTCGCCGAAATGGGAGCAGGCGTTTGCGGAATCGCTGATCGGCCAGGGCGAGGAGCGCAGCCTGGCGATGCAGCCGTCGAAGCTCTCCGAGTTCATGACCGCGACGCGCGATGCGTTCGAGCGGGCCGCGCGCGAGGGCGAGTCACCGGTGCTGGTCACCTCGGCCGCGATCCGGCCGTTCGTCCGCTCGCTGGTGGAACGCTTCCGGGCGCAGACCACCGTGCTGTCGCAGGCCGAAATTCATCCTCGCGCGCGGCTCAAGACGGTCGGAAGCGTGTGAGGACGGACGCGGCGGAACCCGCGACTCCGCCGCTCGTTGAGATGGGAGCCGGCGCGCTATCGCCGGCTTCCGCCGTTTTTTCCGGACAGGCCGGAGCTGTGCTTTATCGCCACAGGCAAACGATTTCTTTCTTTTCCGTTAGGTTGCCCGAACTTCGGAACAGACCAGAAACATCACAAGGCATTGGAAATAAATAAATATTCATCCTTCCGCGCATACCGATCGCAGGCCATCACGACTTTTCACACACTTGTGATGCCACCTACGAAACGGAATCGAGGTTTCCTACGTTCTTAGAGKCGAGACGATGAACCGGAACGAGCCCGGCTCACACGAATCGATAGAGGACGGAAGGCGGCAGGAGGCTTCCATGAACCACTCGATTTACAGCGCGGATCGGACAACCCACCTCAAGATCGTGGTGGTTGCACTGGTGGCTGGCATCGCGGTGGCCGGCCTCGGCATCTCGGCTCGCCTTAATGCGGAGCCGGGCTATACGCAGACCGCAAAAGTCATGAAAGCCGGCAAGCCGGTGGCGGTGACGAGCTCGGAGACATCGCTGGTTCGTTGATTGGAATTTCCGGAATTCACGCGGTTCTCACAGCCCCCCAACTGGCCGCGTGGATATGTAGTAGACCCAACCCCAAGTCGACTACCGAAAACGCCCGCTCCCCACGGGCGTTTTCTTTTTGCCGCGGTTCAGCGTGACGGCGGCACCGTCTSGATCAGCTTGCCGGTAAAGACGATCGGCCCGGTGGCCTGCCCGGTCGGCGACCCGCCCTCCGGCTCCACCGTCACGGCGTAGGTGGCGCGACTGACCGTGTCGGCATCATAGGCCGACAGAACGGGCCGGCTGGTGAAGTCGCTGCCGCCGATTACACCGAGGGAGCGCGGCTTCTGCAGCTTGTCCGAGACGATCCAGAGCTCGAAGCTCTTGCCCGGCTCAGGCGCCGCACCAACCCGGCGGACCGTGTAGGTCTTGCTGCCGGCATCGACGGTCAGGATGAAGGCCGGCGAGGCCGCATCCTTCTGCAACAGCGCAACGAACTGGGCCGAAGGCTGCGCTCCAGCCGGCACCTTGACCTCCGCGGTCTGAACCCGCGCCTTCGGCTGCAGCGGTGGCGGCAACAGCTCCGGCC
>BFBZ01000397.1_pt1 | contig 45116 bp, 45 predicted proteins | sample 1888401 | NCBI WGS metagenome assembly BFBZ01 (sample SAMD00112614, study PRJDB3348) | symbiont metagenome | host: Chara braunii | reverse complement strand
CATCCGAGATGGCATTGGCGATCGCCGCCGGAGCACCAATTGTTCCACCTTCTCCCATACCTCTAAAGCCACCGACATTGTTCGGCAGATCCGCCTCAACATGGACGATACCGATCTTTGGAACGTCGGTCGCCACAGGAAGAAGATAATCGGCAAGGCTCGCCGTCACGAACTGTCCTTGATCGTCGTAAACAATTTCCTCGAGAAGTGCTGCGCCGATACCTTGTGCAACACCGCCTTGAACCTGTCCGTCGACAATCATGGGATTGATAATCCGGCCACAATCCTCGGCCACGGCATATCGTGCGATCTTCACGCCATACGTGCTTCGATCAACTTCAACCATCGCCAAGTGCGTCGCCGAACAGGCCGTTCCAAGGTACGGATCATAGGTTTCGGACGCCACGAGGTCTTCGCGTTGTTCGCGCGGAATACTTCCCATCTTCGAATAGACGGCGTGCGCGACCTCCTTGAAGGTCATCGACATATTTGACGACCTTGAGCGTATGATCCCGCCGGAGGCCTCAAGATCTTCGATCGGTTGTTTCATTAGATAAGCGGCAGCCCTTAGCACTTTGGCTTTCACAATCCGTGACGACATTGTCGCCGCGCCGCCGGCAAGAACTGCTGACCGGCTCGCATAGGTCCCGGTTGCCATCGGAACCAATGCGCTGTCGCCATGCTGGACCGTGACGTCTTCCATCTTGCAGCCCATCTCGTCCGCAATCACCTGTGCCAAGGTCGTTTCCAATCCTTGGCCATGCGATGAGATTCCGAAGGCCGCAGTCACCGCGCCTGTCGCATCGATACGAATTGAGGACGTCTCCGTTCCGGTGTTGATCGGCATTCCGGGTGCAACCGAGATACGAGATCCAATGCCAGTAAGCTCGGCATAACTTGAAAGTCCGATACCCACCCATCGACCTTCCGCGCGCGCTTGATCGCGCTCCCGGACCAGCGAGGCATAATCGACGTGATCGCAGGCAGCCTTTAGGCAATCTTGAAAAGCAGACTTATCCCAGATGATGCCCGAGGCTGTTCGATAAGGGAATTCCTCGGCCGTAACCAGATTTCTATGGCGCATCTCCACCGGATCTAACCCGAGCTTGCGTGCCGCCATCTCAATGAGGCGCTCCATCGCAAAGGTCGACGATGGACGACCGACCCCTCGATACGGCCCGGTCGGCGGCTTCGGAGTCAGCACTCCGCGAATTCGACCTCTATAATGTTCAAGCCGGTAAGGTCCGGGTAAAAAGCTGACCACCTGGACCGGTTCAAGGGCAGCGGTCCACGGGTAGATCGAATACGCCCCGACGTCGCCAATGACATCTGCGCGTAGTCCCAGGAGCCTTCCTTCGCGGTCGACGCCAAGCTCAACATCCATTAGTTCGTCAAAGGCTTGGCTGGTCGACGACAGATCTTCAAGGCGATCCGTTGTGTATTTTATCGGTCGGCCGAGCTTTCGGGCGATTGCGCAAACCAAAATCTCCTCGTGGTACAAAGACCCTTTGCCGCCGAAGCTGCCTCCGACATCCGGCGCGACGACGCGCAAACGCGTGCCAGGAAGATCGAAGCAACCGGAAAGGACGTCGCGAATAATGCCAGGAATGTTCGTGGACGAGTGAAGTGTCAGCGATAGTTGGCGACGGTCCCATTCCGCCAAATAGGCGCGCGGCTCCATCGATACGGCGGTCTTCCGCGTCATGCGAAATTTGCCTTTGACGACGACCGGCGCTTCGGCGATCGCTTTGTCGACATCCCCTCGCGCAAACTCGCGAGAGATGATGACGTTGGTGCCAGCTTCATCATGGAGCAAAGGCGCGTCCGCCGCGACCGCATCCGTCTGCCGAACGGCGACCGGCAACGGCCCATACTCAACCGTGATAAACTCAAGCGCGTCTTCCGCCGCATACCGACTCTCTGCCAGAACCGCGACGACGGGCTCGCCAACGTAACGAACTTTTTCGCGGGCCAATGGCCAAATCGGCGTGGCGTAATAATTCTTCATCGTTGAACTCGGAACGGCCGGCTTGATTTCGCCTTCCAAATCCGATGAATCGAAAATCGCAACTACACCCGGAACAGATAGCGCATCACCTACGTCGATTTTGCGTATTCGGCCGTGAGGAATATCGCTCCTGCGAATTGCAAGATGCAGCGTGCCTTGCGGTGTGATGTCGTCGACATATCGGCCAACGCCAGTTAACAGGCGTGGGTCTTCAGTGCGCTTGATACGCTGCCCAACCATTTTGGGCCGCATCTCGGCAGAGGACACATCAAATGCGCTCATTTCAAGGGTCCCCGTTCATTCACAAGCTCTCTGACGGCGTTGACGATATGCTCATAGCCCGTGCATCGGCAGATGTTGCCCGACAACGCCTCGCGAATTTCTTCGTCGTTCTCCAAATTATGGTGTTTTAAAATGTCGGCAATCGTCATGATAAAGCCTGGCGTGCAAAAGCCGCATTGAAGGCCGTGATGGGTCCGAAAGGCTTCTTGGATGCGGCCGAGTTTTTCGCTGGTACCCTGCCCCTCGACCGTCTCGATATCGGCACCATTCGCTTGCACGGCGAGCGTAAGGCACGATCTCGCGCTTCGCCCGTTCAGCAGGATCGTGCACGCGCCACAAACGCCATGCTCGCATCCGACATGGGTTCCGGTCAGACCAAGTTCGTGCCGCAGAAAGTCCGCGAGCAAAAGCCGTGGTTCGATGCTTCGCGTGTAAGCCATGCCGTTGACCGACGTGTTAATCTCGACCCGTGTCATGCGCGGCCACCTGCAGCAGCCTTCCCCCAAGCTTCAAAGGCCACATTTCGAAGCAGCGAACCGGCCAAATGCCGCCGATAGTCCGCAGACGCGTTTAAATCAGTCGTCGGCTCAAGTTCTGCGCGAAGCGCATCAACGGCAGCGTCGAGCAGCGTTTGTTTGATTTCTCGTCCTTCGAGCATTTTCTCAACAACGGTGGCGCGAACCGGCACCTCGCCAACCCCCATGAGGGCGACTTTCACGTTTGCGGCGACACCATCGATTTTTTGCAACGTAATCGCGGCCGCGGCGAGCGCGTAGTCCCCATGTCGACGTGAAAATTCGGCGAAACCCCACCCTGAACCTTGCGGCAAAGAATCAATCTCAATTTCGGTGACTAGCTCTTCAGATTCCAATGCAGTTACCAATGAGCCGACAAAAAAGTCCTTTGCAGTGATGACGCGACTGCCCAGTGGCGAGGCTATTTTCATGGTGCCATTCAGCAGCAAGGCGATCATGGGCATTTCCGCTGCCGAATCGGCGTGGCAAATGCTTCCGCAAAACGTGCCCCGGTTCCGAACGGTAAGATGGGCGACGTGCTTCATAGCCTCGTGAACAACCGGACAATGTGTTTCGATCAATTTGTCGGATGCCGTCATGCGATGACGAACGAGCGCACCGAGCACAATTCGATTGCCGCGCGATTGAATAAGATCGAGGCCAGGAATGCGATTGATATCGACAAGTACCGAAGGCTTGACGAGCCGAAAATTCATCATCGGCATCAAACTCTGGCCGCCCGCAAGCACCTTGCCGTCGCCCCCGGCGCCGGCAAGCGCCTTGACGGCATGCTCAACGCTTTCGGCACACACGTATTCGAACGCCGCCGGCTTCATGGCACCTCAGAAATCTAAGTCGGCCAACCGCGGTCCACACAAGTCGACACGCGTCCGGTCGCTGACGGCAAGTTTGCCGAATCCGCCAACAGCTACCATAGTCACTTGCATTATTAGACTATTATGCTAGCTGTCAAGGTAGTCAAACAGGCCTTTGTTGCGCTGCCGCAGGCGGCGGATCACCTCGCGGGAAACTGGAGATGACATCATGGATATGAGTGGCCAGCAGCGAATCCCCGCCAGGCGTGAGGTTGTCTGGAAAGCACTTAATGATCCAGCGATCCTCAAGGCATGCATCCCGGGATGCCAGGATCTTGTGAAGACGTCAGATTCAGAAATGACGGCGACCGCGGTGATCAAAGTCGGACCAGTGTCGGCTAAGTTCCAAGGCGTTGTTACGCTTTCTGATATCGATCCGCCGCACGGCTACCGCATCACCGGCGAAGGACAAGGCGGCGTTGCCGGATTCGCAAAAGGAACGGCTCTCGTCAAATTGGACGATGCGGGCGACGACACCATTTTGAACTACGAGGTTCGTGCGGAGGTCGGCGGAAAACTCTCGCAACTTGGCGGCCGCTTGATTGATGCAACTGCGAAGAAAATGTCCGGAATGTTTTTCGCCCGTTTTGCCGAAGAGATTGCGCAGCAATCCTCCGGCTCAACGAAACAAAGCACGACGCAGACAGGGCCACGCGACTCCCATTTGTCGGCGTCACGATCAGCAGCCATTGCTGCCGCGCCTTACGGCAATTCAACGCCGGTTACCGCCATTTTAGCTTTGGCCATCGGCGGCCTGCTTTGGTATGTTTTTGGCAGTCCCACGCTGAACACTATTCAAGCGAGCGCGTTGCCAAATCAGGTTTCGGCGGATTTCGTCAGCAGCGTACTGCTCGTGCTAGTCGGCGCGATCGGATATCTCTTTGGCAGAAATCACAGCTCGAAAGTCTAGGAGCATACCAATGACCGACGAAGAACTTCAGCTTCACTATCTCAAGAAGTTTTACGAACGCCGCGGCGAAGCTCGACCGGTTTCGCTGGTAGAAGATTCAGCCGCTGATGATATCATCGACGAGTACACTCGGATCAGCAGGCAGCTTAGCGAAAGCGGCTTGATCGAATGGTGCCCAATCATGGGACTTCCGATTGGCTTTGGAATAATCTCTAGCCTCGGAATTCACACCATCGAAAGTCGTTAGAGCGCGAAAGACCCACGATCCTGCTGCGATCATCGCGCGGCAGCTTTGCGTTCACCTTGGCTGCGGTCAGAAAAATCAGTCAGAAGCGGAACGACGACTATCGATAACACCGCAATGGTAACAGGGATGAACGCAAAAGCCGGGCTTCCGCCGGCGTCCCATGCCAGTCCGCCAATAACCGACGAAATCATTGCAATCCCGTAGCCAATTGCCAGCATCCCTGCTGATAGTCTTGGGACTTCGTCCGGTTCAACACGTAGCGCTGGAAGCGCGAGTGTGATCGTCAATACCGAAGCACACGCAAATCCGACTAACGCAGCACCCCCACCACGATCCACGCTGAAGCGCCAAGAACAACCGCACTGACACCTGACAACGCAATTACCCCCGCCAACACCAGCGGCCACTTTTTGCGTTCCCAATAGTCCGCAGACGCGAACAACAAAAACGACGCCGGCAGTTGGCCAACATTGAGCGCAGTCAACGCAAGGCCAATCCATTCGCTTTGCTTGGCCGCCAGCAGATGCCCCGGCAAGAATGTATTGGTACAAAAATATAGCTGATTTGCACCGCCCATGATCAGGCCGATCTCCCACAAGATCGAGGCTCTCCACTCCGGCATCCAATTCCGGCGAACAGAAGTCGCAGAACCAATCGTTCGTGGTTGAAAAAAGAAAATGATCAACGCAATTGCAACGATTGGTAACGACCAGAACATCAGACTGGCGCGCCAGCTTCCAGCCAGAAACGAAATAACAACCGTAGCGAATACCACTGGGAAGATTTCACCAAACAAAAGACCGTTGGTGTAAACCGCTGCAGAATGAGGATTCGAACTCATCCAGTCTAGTTCGAACCGAGTCTCCAGCGGAGTAGCTAAGCTAGCATTATTTCAAGCCGCTCCAGCGCGGTCTTCAACCGTGCTTTACGGTAGGGATCAGTTCGGGAAGCGAAATTAGCAAACAACGTACGTTGCATCGCAGCAATGTGCCTGTTCGACGCATATAAACATTTCAGTCATGCTGTCCGTGAGGATAATTTTGAAGCGGGCTAAGACGTGGACGTTCGCCAACTCAAATGCTTTCTTGCTATCGCACAGGAAGGCTCTATTTCAGCCGCGGCAGCCAAACTGCAATTGGCACAGCCCTCGTTATCCCAACATGTCGCGAAACTCGAAGAAGAACTTGGCGTTCAGCTTCTGCTGAGAACTCCGCGCGGCGTTACTTTGACGGAATCCGGACAGACGCTTGCACATCACGCACAGAAAATTCTCGATGAGATCGCGCTGGCAGAGCAAGACGTGCGTCATTTCAGCGGCCAGCCGCAAGGCATGGTTTCAATCGGATTGCCCTCGTCGTTGAGCATGATTTTGAGTGTGCCGCTGGCCGAGACCGTGCGACACGATTTTCCCAACGTCACGCTGCGTCTTGTTGAGGCGATGTCGGGCGATATCCAATCCTGGGTTGCGGATAATTCGATCGACCTCGGATTTCTGTATGACGTGCAACAGCTACGGCATTTCAACGCGCGGCCTTTGTTTGAGGAACAGCTCTTTCTGGTTTCAGCTCCCGACAACTGGGCTGAACCCATCGACAAGTCGATATCTCTACAATCGGTCGGTTCACTGCCGCTGGTTTTGCCGAGCCGAAAGCATGGGCTTCGGGAAATGATCGAGCGATTTGCGCGCGCCAAGAATATATCGCTCAATGTCGTGCTGGAGATCGACGCCCTGTCACAGATCAAGGCGCTCGTGGCACGTGCAAGCGCCTACACTATCCTCGCTCACGCGGCTGTGCTCGATGAGGTCGAGCGTGGCGACCTTATCATTGTTCCGATCAGGGACCCGATGATGACACGCGTTGTGTCACTCGTACGAAATCCAAAACACATCGTGACCCGCGCCAGCCTGGAAGTTGAAAAACTGTGCGCGTCGCTCATCCGCGAGCTTTTGCAGCGGCGGAAATGGCGCGCGAAATCTGTCGAAGAATAGTGCCATAGGCAAAGCCGATACCGGCTCAAGCAAACCGCCCTCTTCCGCTGCTCTCCACATCTGCAATCGTAGCCTCAATCAGAACAGTGGGCAAAAATGCCCATCAAGAGGGAGGGTACGATGAAAAAGCGGATTGCGTTCGCGGCTGCAGCCGTATTGCTGGGTCTGACTTCATCAGGCTTCGCAGCGGACAAACCTACTGAAATCAAGCTTGGAATCACGACGTTCACGTCGGGCGCCGCGTCCGTTTTCGGCGTGCCCGGTAAAGCCGCGGCGGAAATGATCGTGGAAGACTGGAACAAGAAAGGCGGGATCGGCGGCGTGCCGGTCAAACTGTTCTTCATCGATGAAGGTGCCGGGACACAGGCGCTGCTGTCGGAATACCGTCGTCTTGTACAGGAAGAAAAGGTCGATGCGATTTTTGCGTCCATCTCGAGCGGCAACTGCCAGGCTGTCGCTCCGCTCGCCGAAGACCTCAAGATACTGAACTACATGTGGGACTGCGGCACTCAGCGCGTGCTTGAGGAAAGCAAATTCCGCTACGTCTATCGCCCGCAATCCTACGGCACAGCCGAAATGTTGTCGTCGGTGCTTTATCTGCTGCGCAAAAAACCAGACCTGAAAACCATCGCCGTGGTCAATCAGGATTACGCTTGGGGCCGCGACAGCTGGCAGCTGTTCTCGACGGCGCTGATGACGCTCAAGCCGGACGTGAAAGTCGTCGCCGAACTGTTCCCGAAACTCGGTGCGGCTGATTTCTCGACTGAAATTTCCCGACTTCAGGCGCTCAAGCCGGATGTGATCCTGTCGACGTCATGGGGCGGCGATCTCGATACATTCGTTCGTCAATCCAACCAGCGCGGTCTGATCGGGCAATCGTTGTTCGTGCTGCCACTTGCCGAAAGTTCGCTCGAACGTCTTGGCGCAGACCTGCCTGAGGGCGTGATCGTCGGCGCTCGCGGCGACAATTACTTCCTCAATCCCGAATATAAGGACAAGCCGGACTTCAAAGCGTTCGTCGAAGCTTTCCGTACCAAGACCAGCGCCTATCCGATCTACCCGGTGTGGCATATGGCGCAGTCCTTGTTCGCGCTCCGCAATGCCTATGATGCAGCGATGAAAGCGAACGGCGGCCAGTGGCCGAGCCGCGATCAGGTCGCCGATGCCACGCGCGGCATCGTATCCGAAGCCTACAGCCGCCCGATCAAGGTCCGCGAAGACGGACAAGGCCTTGCCGATCAGCTTCTCGGCACGACCAAGCGTGATCCGAAATACAAGTTCTCGATCATAGACGACATCGCGGTCTATCCTGCCGAAAAGATCATGCCACCGGTTGGGAAGATTTCGGTCGATTGGCTGAAGACGCTCGATCCGTCGATCACCAAGATCGATGTCGCGACGTTCAAGCACCCGATGTGATCCCTGAAACTGCGGGGCGGCGTTTCAGCCGCTCCGCTCATCTTTTTAGGTTCACGTAATGACACCCGATCTTCTGCTGATCGCAGCCCTCGATGGCATCGCCTATGCCGCGCTCGTATTTCTTGTCGCGGTGGGGCTCACACTGATCTTCGGCGTGCTGCGCGTATTGAACATCGCGCATGGCAGTCTCTACGCGGTGGGCGCCTATGCGGCGGCAAGTCTGAGCCTCTGGCTTGGTGCCGCAAATTTGTCGCCGTGGCTTACGTTTCCCGCGATGCTCATTGCTGCGTGCGTCGTCGGCATTGTTCTTGGCACTGCCATCGAGCGGATGCTGCTGCAACAGATATACGACAAGGAAGAAGTGTTGCAGCTTCTTGCAACTTTTGCAGTCTTCATGATTCTCGACAACGCGCAGCGCATGATCTGGGGCGTGCAACCCTATTTCGCGGCAGGACCGCTGAAGCTGCTCGGCAATGTCAACATCGGACCGATCACTTACACGAGTTACCAGATCATCCTACTGCCCGCGATCGCGGTCGTCGTCCTTCTCGGGCTACGGACATTCCTGCGCCATACGACATCGGGCCGCGTGATCTTAGCAGTGGCCGAGGATCGCGAAGCAGCGCGCGCCATCGGCATCAATGTCTCGCGTGTCTATCTCTCGACATTCGTCATTGGCGCAATTCTCGCAGCGCTGGGCGGCTCGCTCGCGTCACCGACGACCTCCATCCTGCCGGGCATGGGCACCGACATGCTCGTGCTGTCGTTTGCGGTTGCCGCCACCGCGGGTCTTGGCCGCATCGAGGGCGCGGCGATCACCGCTCTCATGATCGGTTTGGGTCGATCGATTGCGGTCTACACTGCTCCGGAATTCGATGTGCTCGTGCCTTATCTCACCATGTCGCTGGTGCTGCTGTTTCGGCCGCATGGGCTGTTCGGCACGTTTCAGGCGCGGAGAATCTGATGACCTGGCGCCACGTCCTCGCTCTCACTCTCGCTGCAATCGCGCTCGCCGCCGTCGCAGTCTGGCTGCCTTGGACTCGCACGTTCCTGGTCATCGCCATGTCGAAGGGACTTGCCGCGCTCGGCATCACGATCCTGCTGCGCGCGGGCCAGGTGTCATTCGGCCACGCGATGTTCTTCGCGGCTTCGGCCTATGCCGCAGGATATACGTCGCGATGGCTCGGCGGCACGGACATCGCCGTGATGCTCATCGCAGGCGTTTTCGTTGCATCGATCCTGAGCATTGCCGTCGGACTGTTCCTGGTCCGCTACCGGCAAATCTTTTTCGGCATGCTCAATCTCGCCTTCTCGATGGTGCTCTATTCGGTGCTCGAAAAATTCTTCCAGCTCACCGGCGGATCTGACGGATTGCGCATGGCGCGGCCTTCGATTTTCGGCCTCGCGCTCGACCGCAATGGATTCGATTTGGCGCTGGTCATTTTGTCGATCGGCCTTGCGCTCCTCGCGAACATCGGCACTCTGATTTATTTCGACTCGCCGCTGGGACAGGCCTTGCGCGCGATCAAGACGAACGAAACGCGGCTGGAATATATCGGCGCGTCTGCGCGCCGCGTATTGCTGGTGGGCTACATCTTCTCTGCCATCACGGGAGCAATCGGTGGCGTTCTGCTGGCAGCGTTACAGGGTCTCGCGAGCCCGAGCTTTGCTTACTGGATTCAATCGGGCGAATTCGTTTTCATTTCGATACTTGGAGGCGCGTCCTATCCCATCGGCGCATTCGTGGGCGCGCTGGTCTTTGAAGGAGTGAAAATCTACGCGTCGGCCTTTGCGACCGACGTCTGGGAACTGATTTTGGGAGTCGTGATCATCGCCATCATTCTGTTCGCGCCGCGCGGCGGCGTTGGTCTGATTGCAGATTTATTCACACGAAAGGATAAGTCGGTTGAACCGTCACTCGACGATGCCCCTGTCGCATCGGAGACGCAGCGATGACGGCGCTTCTCGATGTCAGCGATATTTCGATCCGCTTCGGCGGCATCGTCGCCGCCGACGGCGTGAACCTCTGCGTCAATGCCGGCGAAAATCTTGCAATCATCGGACCGAACGGCGCTGGCAAAACGACGTTTCTCAATATCTGCACCGGATATTTGACGCCCGTGTCCGGTACCGTTCGTTTCGAGGGCTGCAACATCACCCGCATGCCTCCGCGCAAGATCACCAATCTCGGCATCGCGCGCGCGTTTCAGATTCCGCAGTTGTTTCTCGAACAGACCGTGCTTGAAAACATGCTGCTGGCCATCGCAGCCCGCAACGGCGGATGGTTTACCGCGCGGCCGCTTGGCAGTTCCGCCGCGAAGGACGAAGCGCACGACCTGCTCAAACTCCTCAAGGTCGAAGGATTTTCCGGTCGCGTGGCGAATGAGTTGCCGGAGGGAACGCGAAAGCTCATCGATATCGCCATCGCGCTCGCGCTCCGGCCGCGCCTGCTTCTGATGGATGAACCGACGTCCGGCGTCGCGTCGGTCGAAAAATTTACTGTGATGGACGTTCTGGTGGCCGCGCTCTCGGCGCGCTCGGTCTCCTCGATTTTCGTCGAGCACGACATGGAGATGGTGACACGCTACGCCAACCGCGTCGCGGTCTGGAACGGCGGACGCATCCAGAAAGAAGGATCGCCTGCCGATATTCTCGCCGACGCCGACGTTCGGCGGCAAGTGATCGGAGCCTGACATGCTGTCGTTCTCGAACATCGTCGTTTCCATTCAGGGCGCGTCGATCCTTCGCCGCGTCTCGTTCGAAATCGGCGCGGGACAGACGGTCGCGCTGGTCGGACGCAACGGCGCGGGAAAAACCACCGTGCTGCGCACGATCATGGGATTGACCAATCGCGTGAGCGGCACCGTTGAGTTCGAAGGCCGAGGCATTTCACGCGTGAAGCCCCATGAACGTCCCGGTCTCGGGATCGGTTACGCGCCGGAAGACCGGCGGCTGTTTTCGGCCTTCACGGTGGAAGAAAATATTCGCCTGCCGGCGGAAGTCGCACGTCTCGAAACAGCCGAGATCGAAAAACGTCTCGCGGCGATCTACGGCATGATTCCGGAACTGGAAAAAATGCGGACGCAGCCCGCCGGACAGGTTTCCGGCGGTCAGGGAAAAATCGTGGCGCTTGGCCGCGCGCTCATGCTCGGCACCAAACTGATCCTGCTCGATGAGCCGTTTCAGGGTCTCGCGCCGGTTCTGGCCGCGCGTTACGGCGAGGTGCTGCGTGCGCTGAAATCAGCGCGAAACGACATTTCAATTCTCGTTACCGAATCAAATCCCGAACTGCTGTCGCCTTTCGCCGACCGGACGCTTGTGATCGAGCGCGGCGACCTCAGCGAAGCGAATTCAACAAAAGCAGCATAGCTTAAGGAGAAGAAAAAATGCGCTTGCAGGATAAAGTGGCGCTTGTCACGGGCGGAGCATCAGGCTTCGGCGCGGAAATCGTTCGCGTGTTCGCCAACGAAGGCGCGCATGTCGCCATCGTCGATCTCAACGAAGACGGCGCACGCAGCCTGTCCGCTGAAGTGGGAAAGACCAGCATCGCCATCAAATGCGACGTTTCATCCGCTGCCGACGTCCGCAACGCCGTCGAGGCGACGCGCACGCGCTTTGGCCGTCTCGACATCGTCATCAACAATGCCGGCACCACGCATCGAAACAAACCGATGCTTGAAGTGACCGAAGACGAATTCGACCGCGTCTATGCAGTCAACGTGAAGTCTTTGTTTCATATGGCGCATGCCGCTGTGCCGATCATGCGCGCGCAGGGCGGCGGCTCGATGCTCAATGTCGGCTCGACGGCGGGACTGCGGCCTCGTCCCGGCCTCACCTGGTACAACGGCTCGAAGGGCGCGGCGAATTTGCTGACCAAGTCGATGGCCGTTGAACTTGCGCCGGACAAAATACGTGTCAACGGACTGGCACCTGTTGCGGGCGATACCCCGCTGCTGCCGATGTTCCTCGGCTCCGACACGCCGGAAGTCCGCGCCAAGTTCATCGCGTCCATTCCGCTCGGACGATTCTCGAAACCGTCGGACGTCGCCTCCTCCGCGCTCTTTCTGTCGTCGGATGAAGCGGAATTTCTCACGGGCGTTTTGCTCGAAGTCGACGGCGGACGAACGATCTAGAGGCCAAAGATGCAACACGATCTGGAAGGCATATTGATTGTCTCGGTCGAACAGGCGGTTGCGGCACCTTACGTGTCGTCGCGGCTGGCTGATGCCGGCGCGCGCGTAATCAAGGTTGAGCGGCCGGAAGGTGATTTTGCGCGCGGCTATGACAATCTGGTCCACGGCGAAAGCGCTTATTTCGTCTGGCTCAATCGCGGCAAGGAGTCGATCTGCCTTGATCTGAAAAAGCCTGCCGATGCGGATTTGCTCTCCGCGATGATCGCGCAGGCTGACGTGTTCATTCAAAATCTCGCGCCAGGGGTGATTGATCGCCTCGGGTTTGCGCCAAGTGATTTGCGTGCGAAGTATCCACGCCTCGTCACCTGCTCCATTTCCGGTTACGGCGACGATGGCCCCTACAAGAATTTAAAGGCCTACGACCTGCTGATACAGGCCGAAAGCGGGCTGGCATCGATCACCGGCAACGAGCACGGCTCAGCGCGCGTCGGGGTGTCGGTCTGCGACATTGCTGCCGGCATGACAGCATTTCAGGCCGTGCTTCAGGCGCTGTTTGCGCGCGAGCGCAGTGGACATGGCGGCCATGTGAGCGTGTCACTTTATCATGCGCTGTCTGACTGGATGAATGTGCCTTATTTGCAGTTCACCTATGGCGACAAAACGCCTGACCGTGCCGGTCTTAATCATCCAACCATCGCCCCCTATGGTGCCTATTCATGTGGCGATGGAAAATCCGTACTCATCTCCATTCAGAACGAGCGCGAATGGGCGGCGCTTTGCAGTGATGTTCTGAACGACGCAACGCTTGCAGCCGACGCGCGGTTTAACAACAACACCATCCGCGTGGCGAACCGCGAAACGCTGGACGGAATTATCCTGAGGACATTCGGCGAAGCGCCTCGCGAAGCCATCGTCGCGCGACTGGAAAGCGCGCGGATCGCCTATGGCCGCGTGAGCACGATGGACGATCTGGCGCAGCACCCGCAGAACCGTCTTGTCGAAGTGCAAACGCCGACGGGCCCGGTACGCTGCCTCGCACCGGGAGCGCTGTTCGACAATGAGGCCCCGTCATTTGGACCCGTACCCGCCTTGGGCGAGCATTCAAGTCACATCCGCGCTGAGTTTTCTAATCGACATAAAGCCTCAGCCTGAACTTACGGAGGACCGCATGAATATCCATACAACAAAACCGGCGAAGGGCGTGTTCATCAATAACTACTGGGCGCCCGCGCAATCCGGGCAAACCGTTGATGTGATCGCTCCTGCCGACGGCATGGTGTTCGCTAAAATCGCCGCAGGCGGGAAAGCTGACATCGACAGAGCCGTCAAGGCGGCGCGTGCAGCTGCCGAATCGGGCCCATGGCCGCGCATGACAGCCACCGAGCGCGGACGATTGCTGAGCAAGCTCGCAGTCCTGATTGCCGACAACGCCGAGGAACTCGCAAAGTTAGAGGCGCGCGACACCGGAAAGCCGATGAAGCAGGCGAAAGCCGACATTGTTGCAGCGGCGCGTTACTTCGAATTCTACGGCGGCGCCGCAGACAAGCTGCACGGCGAAACCATACCTTTTCTCAACGGCTACTTCGTGCCGACCGAGCGGGTGCCGTTCGGAGTTACCGGGCATATCATTCCCTGGAACTATCCCGCACAAATGTTCGGTCGTACGATCGCTCCGGCGCTGGCGGTCGGCAACGCGACCGTCATCAAGCCCGCGGAAGAAGCATGTCTCACGCCGCTCCGGCTCGCTGAACTTGCGGCTGAGGCCGGTTTTCCAGAGGGCGTCATCAACGTTGTCCCCGGTCTTGGCGAAGATGCTGGTGCTGCGCTTTCCAGTCATCCGGATATCGATTTCATTGCCTTCACCGGTTCTCCGGAGGTCGGGACACTGATCCAGATCGCTGCCGCTAAGAACCACATCGGCTGCACGCTCGAGCTTGGCGGCAAGTCGCCGCATGTCCTGTTTGCGGACGCTGATCTCGACGTTGCCGTACCGGTGATCGTCAACACCGTCGTCCAGAATGCCGGGCAGACCTGTTCGGCGGGATCGCGCTTGCTCGTGGAGCGCAGCGCGTACGACCGCGTGGTGGACAGCGTGCAGAAGAAATTCAATACGCTGCAGGCGGGAACACCGGAGATGGATCTCGATCTCGGTCCGGTTATCAGCGCAGGTCAGAAAAAGCGCGTTGAAGGATTTTTTGAGCGCGCGAAAGAAAAGGGCGTACCAATCGCTGCCGAGGGCAGTGTGGCGAAGGGCGTACCAGCCGGCGGTTATTTCGTTGCGCCGCGAATTTATGGGCCGGTCCCACGAAGCAATGAACTCGCAACGAACGAAGTGTTTGGACCGGTACTCTCAATTCTTCCGTTCGACGATGAGGATGACGCAATTGGTCTCGCCAACGGTACGGAGTTTGGGCTGATGGCTGGCATCTGGTCCAAGGACGGGTCGCGCGCCCTGCGCGTCGCGCGGCACGTGAAGGCGGGACAAGTCTACGTCAACGCCTATGGCGCGGGCGGTGGCATCGAACTGCCATTCGGCGGAATGAAAAAATCAGGCCATGGACGCGAGAAGGGTTTTGAAGCTCTCTACGAGTTTTCGACGCTAAAAACGCTCATCATAAAACACGATTGAGACTCATGGTGGCGCCCTGTTGGGACAACGTCCTTTAGCAACCGCACTTTTCCATAACACAACTGAATGCTAGCCGCGCAGTGGATTATTCTCAGGTCTCTGGAGCGAGTCTCCAGAAAACGGGAATTATTCAATGATTAGGCGGAGACTTTCGGGAAATTTCGGACAAAAAGTTCGAATCTCGCGCGTACAGAGACTCTCCGATGTCGAAGAAGCCCGCGGTTTGCGGGCCTTTCAAACGCGTAAGCAAAATATTCTCTGATTGTCGCACTGATTGGCTGGGGAACTAGGATTCGAACCTAGACAAACAGAGTCAGAGTCTGTTGTGCTACCGTTACACCATTCCCCAACGATGCCGATGGGATTTCGGAGCGGCGCCATCCGGCCCGGCCCGTCGTTTCCGATGCGGCAAATCGATGTGCGCCCGATATAAAGGGGCGGCGCGTTGCGGTCTACCCCTGCCTTTCCGGAGCCGCGATTTGCACTCTCGCCCGCTATGGCTTGACGATCGGGCTTCCGTTTAGCCCGATAAATCCAAGGTTAACAAGCGGTTAACCCGGATTTCCGCAAGCAGTCACCAAGATCAAAGTACCCCTCTTGAAATGCTGACTTTTCGGAGTTGTCAGAATTTCCATCCCACAGGACGGGACGATTGCAGCAGCGCACGCTTACAATCGCGCTTTCACATTTAACCGTTTGTCTAGTTACGCCTTTCATATTCGTCGGGATGCAAGGCGCGGACAGGCGAAATCCAAATATGTTGACGACGACACCGGCGGCACCCCTCGGACGCGTGATTTCTGTTCGCGGCTCGCAAGCCCGTATCGGGATTGTGGCCAATGACGGAATCAACCTCGCCGCGATGCGCGCAACCGTTGGCCAGTTCTTCGGTATTCGAGCGGCCACGACGATCATCGTGGCAATGATTACCGAAGTGACGCGCGAGGATGTGCCGACGCCGGAAAATTATATCGCCAACGCGGCGGTGGATTTGCTCGGCGAAATCAGCACGGGACCGGCGGCGAAGTTCCAGCGCGGCGTGACGTGCTATCCGGTGATCGGCGATCTCGTGGACCTCCTCGGAGCCGATCAGCTACGAACAATCTACGCACCGTCTCGCGCCGAGCAAATCAACATCGGTACACTTCAGCAGGATCCGTCCGTCACTGCCTATGTCGACATCGAAGACATGCTCAGCAAGCACTTCGCCGTGCTCGGCTCGACCGGCGTCGGCAAATCGACCGGCGTCTCGCTGCTGCTGAACGAAATTCTCATCGCGCGCCCGAATCTGCGCATGTTTCTGCTCGACGTGCACAACGAATATGGCCGCTGTTTCGGTGCCAAGGCCAACGTCCTCAATCCGCGCAATTTGAAACTGCCGTTCTGGCTGTTCAATTTCGAGGAATTCGTTGACGTCATTTTCGGCGGGCGCCCCGGCGTTCCGGAAGAACTCGAAGTTCTCGTCGAACTAATCCCGGTCGCGAAAACCCAATACCTGCAATATCAGAGCACGGATCGCGTCGGCCTCAAGCGCCTCGATGCGAAGACCGCAGGCTACACCGCCGACACGCCTGTTCCCTACCGCATCGTCGATCTGATTTCGCTGATTGACGAGCGCATGGGCAAGCTCGAAAACCGCTCCTCGCGCATCGTCTATCACAAGCTGATCTCGCGCATCGAGACCGTGAAGAACGATCCGCGCTATTCGTTCATGTTCGAGAACGCGAACGTCGGCGGCGACACGATGGCGGAAGTTCTCAGCACCCTGTTCCGCCTGCCGGCCAACGGCAAACCGATGACGGTCATGCAGCTCGCCGGTTTTCCGGCTGAAGTCGTGGACTCGGTCGTCTCGGTGCTGTGCCGTATGGCATTCGATTTCGGCCTGTGGAGCGATGGCGCGTCGCCGATGCTGTTTGTGTGCGAGGAAGCGCATCGTTATGCGTCCGCCGATCGCGGCGTCGGTTTCGGGCCGACGCGCAAAGCCGTGTCGCGCATCGCCAAGGAAGGCCGCAAATACGGCGTCTATCTTGCGCTCGTGACGCAGCGCCCCGCAGAGCTCGATGCAACCATTATTTCACAATGCAACACGCTGTTCGCCATGCGTCTTGCCAACGAGCGCGACCAGGCACTGTTGCGTTCGGCGGTTTCTGACGCGGCCGCCAATTTGCTGTCGTTCGTGCCGTCATTGGGTACCCGCGAAGTGCTCGCATTCGGCGAAGGCGTCGCCTTGCCGACGCGCCTGCGATTCAAGGAAGTGCCGGCGCATCAATTGCCGCGCACTGAAGCCACGACGACCACAACGCCGAACGCACATACCGGCCACGACATCAACTTCGTCAGCTCCGTGCTGGAACGCTGGCGTGGCGCGACCTCGCATCGCGAAGCGCCGAACGACCCGACGTTCAGCGGCAGCGAGCGCCTTGCGCCCCGCGTGGCAGAGGCCCCGATGCTTCAGCCGTCGATGGGGCTCGACCCGGATCGGTTTTCGCTTCTGAAAAAACCGCTGCGCTGACGCGGGGCTGATCCGCGTCCGGGAGTGCTTTGCGCTCTAACAGGCTTCGTCTAAGGTCCGGCGATCTTCCTTTGCCGGACCCCACGCATGACCCAGCATCCGATCAGCCGCTTTCCCGTTCCCGATCTGAAATCGCTTCCCGACGACATCCGCACGCGTATTCTCGGCGTACAGGAAAAGTCGGGCTTCGTGCCGAACGTATTTCTGGCGCTTGCATACCGCCCGGACGAATTCCGCGCCTTCTTTGCCTACAATGACGCGCTGATGGAAAAGGACGGCGGCCTCAGCAAGGCCGAGCGCGAGATGATCGTGGTCGCAACAAGCGCCGCCAACCAGTGCCACTACTGTGTGATTTCGCACGGCGCGGTGCTTCGGATCCGCGCCAAGAATCCTCTGATTGCCGACCAGATCGCCAACAATTATCGCAAGGCCGACATCACGCCGCGCCAACATGCGATGCTGGATTTCGCAGTCAAGGTGTGTCTGGAATCGCAGAAAACATCGGCGAAGGATTTCGACGAACTGCGCAAGCACGGATTCAGCGATGGCGACATCTGGGACATCGCCGCGATCACCGCGTTCTTCGCCTTGTCGAACCGCATGGCGAGTGTCACCGACATGCGCCCCAACGACGAATCCTACATGATGGGCCGCGTGCCGAAATCCTAGCCGAGAGGACAACGAATTGCTCGAATGGTGGGATATTGTTCTGCGTCTCGGCGTCGCGACGCTTGCGTCCGGCGCGATTGGCCTCAACCGCGATCTTCACGGCAAGCCGATAGGCTTGCGCACGCTGGGAATTGTAGGCCTCGCGACATCGCTGGCCGTGCTACTTGCAAATCCCGCAAGCGTCGAAGCGGGCCAGCTCTCGGATGCGACCAGCCGCATCATTCAGGGCATTCTCACGGGCATCGGATTTCTGGGCGCTGGAGTCATTGTTCACGCGGACAGTTACAAGGTGAGAGGCTTGACCAGCGCGGCGTGCGTCTGGTTCACCGCCTGCATCGGCGTTGTATGCGGTCTTGGACATTGGAGACTGGTCGGCATCGCACTCACCCTCGCGCTTATGCTGCTGATGTTCGGTGGACCGGTCGAACGGATGCTTCACCGTCTGCTGGGCGGAAAGCCGGACGATCACCAGCCCAAATAGGCCTCACTCATCTTCGGCTGGACCGCACCAGCCCGGCAGATAGACCGCGTCCTTGCTTTTTCCCGCCGACAGGGCCTTTTCCAGCGCCTTTTCGAAATCAGCCTCAACGGACTTTTTCGAGAGCCTTCGGCGCAAAAAGTCTGCCCATAGAAACTCGCTGAATGGTGTCGTGTCCTTTGCAAAGCCGCCAATGCGCCGGAGTTCTCCTGCGAGACTGCGGAAAGGATCGTCTTTAAGTCCACGGACATCTTTCGGCAGGTCACTATATTCGCATCGCTTGCCCTTCGCATCGTAGGGATAAACCCATCGATGGTTGTCGAGCACGACCCAGAACGCCTTGCGATCGACCATCGACAGATCCGCGACGACCGAAACCAGCACATCCTTTTCTCCTTCTTCGTGAAGGGCGCGCGCCAGATGATGGTGATCGATCACGTAGTTGCGCTTGTCCGGCCCAAGGACAACAGGGATCATGTGCCGCCCCAGAAGTTCGGCGCGCTTTTTCGACTTATGCGCCCGCCATCGTTTGCGCTTTTCCTTGACCTCGCGCATCCCGACGGTCATCTGCGTCGGCCGGAGCGACAGGATCGAAACGGGTTTCAGAACGGGTTCGCGAGTGTTTGCCATGCAGCCCTCCAGGATTTCGGACAAGCATTGCTGTCGCCGGGGAACCGTAACAAGATGCCGTCCAATCAATCTTTAGTGCACGGCTGGAATCTCGTGTTTTCGCGTGACACATTCAAACGCAGCGTGAGACATACCCTAAGAGTGTTTTTCGGATTCCCGGCATGGCAATTCACCGCCCCGACCTGACTGACGGCGAAAAGCGAATAGTCAGATTTCGCCCACGGACGACGGCGAATCCATCCGGTGCTTCTGGAAGAATGAACGGGGCGGCGAAAGGCGGCGTCACCGGTGACGGAACGTCTTCTCTGCAACGAGACCGGACGCGCCCGGACGACTATCGCCATCGGATGGTAACAAACGTTGCAGCACTTCTGTTTACCGCGCTTCTGACCGGCGCCGGCATATGGCTTGCGATGAAGCTGGCGGACCTTCGCAACACGCAGGACTGCGTTTTGATGGGGCGCCGTGACTGCGCCCATATCTCCTCGCTGAAGGAATAGGCCTTCCGCGCGCGACCGCATCCCGCCTGCCGCCATTGAACTCAGGGCTGGCCTCCGATATACGGGCGTCAACATCCATGCCGGCCTCCGGAACCGGCTGCTCGATCAAAATTATCTCAAATTTATCAAAGGCTTAACGATGGCTTCCACATTCGACCAGGTCGCGACCATCATTGCTGAAACCTGTGACATCCCCCGCGACACCATCACCCCGGAAAGCCACGCCATCGACGATCTGGGCATCGACAGCCTCGACTTCCTCGATATCGCGTTTGCCATCGACAAGGCGTTCGGCATCAAGCTGCCGCTGGAAAAGTGGACTCAGGAAGTCAATGACGGCAAGGCCACGACCGAGCAGTACTTCGTCCTGAAGAACCTCGCTGCCCGCATCGACGAACTGGTCGCCGCCAAGAGCGCGTGACGCGCGCCCATGCATCTGGAATATTTTCAACTGATCGATCGCATCGCCGCCCTCGACCTCGGCAAGCGCACGATCACGGTTGAAGCACAGGTGCCTCAAGAGAACACCATTTTTGAAGGACATTTTCCCGGCTATCCGCTGATGCCGGGTGTTCTTCTGACCGAAGCGATGGCGCAAACTTCGGGCTGGCTGCTGATCGCGCTTCTGAAATTCGAGCGCATGCCATTTCTCGCCGCTATCAAGGATGCGAAGATGCGCGACTTCGTTATGCCGGGCGATCTGCTGACGATTGACGCCAAGCTCACGCATGAAGGATCGGGCTATGCCGTGACCGACGCCAAGATTCGCGTCGATGGCAAACTGAAGAGCAACGCGACGCTGACTTTCCGTCACACGCCGTTTCCGAATGCCGACATTCGCGGACATATGGACGCGATGGCTAAGAAGCTGGGATTCCCGCGCGAGGTCATCGCGCATGGCTGAGGCAAAAACACCGCGCGAAGCGTGGATCACGGGTATCGGCATCGCCTCCTCGCTCGGCGAAGGTCTCGACGCGCATTGGGACGCGCTCAACGCCAAACAAGTCAACGCGGATGTGACGACGTTCGCGCCCTACATCGTTCACCCGATGGCCAAACTCGCGTTCGACGGGCAAATTCCGAAAAAAGAACAGCGCCAGATGGAGGCGTGGCAGCGCATCGGCACTTACGCCGCAGGTCTCGCGCTCGACTCCGCAGGGATCAAGGGCAATACGGAAATTCTCGGGCGCACCGACATGATCGTCGCAGCCGGCGGCGGCGAACGCGATCTCGCCGTCGATTCTGCTGTGCTCAATGCCGACGTCCAAGGCAACGCCGCTCCCGGCTTTCTCAACGAGCGGCTGATGAACGATTTGCGTCCGACTTTGTTTCTGGCGCAGCTCTCCAATCTTCTCGCCGGAAACATCTCCATCGTTCACGGCGTCACCGGATCGTCGCGCACCTTCATGGGTGAGGAAGCAGCCGGCGTCGATGCCGCGCGGATTGCGCTTGCCCGCATCGCAGCGGGTCAGAGCGACATCGCACTCGTGGGTTCCGCGCAAAACGGCGAGCGAAAAGATTTGCTGATGCTCTATGAGTTCGGCGGGTTCAATCTCAAGGACAAATTTGAATCGGTCTGGAAGCGAGAGAACGGATTTGCGCTTGGCTCAGGCGGTGTGTTTCTCGTGATCGAGTCCAAAGAACACGCACAGGCACGCGGCGCGAAACCGTTCGCAAAATTATCGAGTGTCGTCGCAGATCATGCGCGCAGAAAGTCGGCAGGCGCGATCACGGCCGTTCTGGACAAGCTGTGGTCGAAGCTCGGCGCGCTCGGCAAGAGCACGGCCATCATGACCGGCGCGACCGGCGCGCAAACAGCAACATCCGAAGAGCGCGCGTTTCTGAAGAAGCATGCCGACGTCCCGGTTCGAGCAACCGGGACCGCGTTCGGCCATACAATGGAAGCGCAATTCCCGCTGGGCATTGCGCTGGCGGCGCTTTGCATTTCGCGCGGCAAACTTTTCGCCGCCAACGATCCTGCCGGCGTCGAGGTTGAAATGACCGTGCCGCCATCCCAGATTGTCGTTGTCGGCACCGGACACTGGCGCGGCGAAGGCATGGCGCTGGTCGAAGCGATCTAGCCGGCGAACGGGGGCAAGATGTCAGCAAATCGCGACAAGTTCGGACGTCCTATCGTCGTCGTCACCGGCATGGGGCTTGTGACATCGCTAGGTGCGGGCAAATCCGACAACTGGGCGAAACTAACCGCAGGCGAGTCCGGTATCCGCACCATCACACGCTTTCCGACCGACGGTCTCAAGACAACGATGGCAGGCGCCGTCGATTTCATTGCGGTCGAGCCGTTCTCCTCGACAGTGCTCTCCGAGAAATTGGCAGACGTTGCGACTGAGGAAGCCATCGCGCAATCCAACATCGGCACCAGGGGCGATTTCCCCGGTCCGTTGTTTCTCGCGGTTGCGCCGGTCGAAGTCGAATGGCATCCGCGTCAGGAGATCGCACGCGAGACCGGTCTGAAATCCGGCATAGACTACGATGCGCTGATGCGAGCCAGCGGCGGCGGCAAGCACGAACAATTTCATCATCGCTTCATGTTCGGTTCGGTTGCCGATCACATCGCAGAATCGTTCGGCACCAAAGGCTCGCCGATCTCGCTCTCGACAGCCTGCGCGTCGGGCGCGACCGCCATTCAACTCGGCGTCGAAGCGATCCGCCGCGGCGAAGCCGACGCGGCGCTCTGCGTGGCGACAGACGGTTCCGTCAATCCCGAGGCGCTGATCCGTTTTTCGCTGCTCTCGGCGCTCTCCACCAACAACGATCCGCCGCAGGCGGCCGTGCGGCCTTTCTCCAAAAACCGCGACGGCTTCGTGATGGCCGAAGGCGCAGGCGCGCTGGTGCTCGAAAGCCTTGAAGCCGCGACTGCGCGCGGCGCAAAAATTCTCGGCGTCGTCGCGGGCTGCGGCGAACTCGCCGATTCGTTTCACCGCACGCGTTCGAGCCCGGACGGCAAGCCGATCATCGGTTGCGTGCGCAACGCGCTTGCGGATGCCGGCATGGGCGTTGAGCATATCGACTACATCAACGCGCACGGCACCGGCACGCCGGAAAACGACAAGATGGAATATATCGGCATCTCGACCGTGTTCGGAGATCGCGCGACCAAGGTGCCGGTATCCTCGAACAAGTCGATGGTCGGCCACACCCTGTCTGCGGCCGGCGCCGTCGAAGCCGTGTTCTCGCTGCTGACGCTGGAGCATCAGCGCATTCCGCCGACGATCAACTACGACGTTCCGGACCCTGCAATTCCGTTCGACGTCGTCCCGAACAAGGCCCGCGACGCCAAGGTTTCTGCCGTGATGTCTAACTCCTTCGGTTTCGGCGGACAGAATGCGTCGCTGATCCTGACGCGGGAGCCGATCTGAGGGCTTCCGCCGGTTGACGCCATCGCGCGAACCGGCAATACCCAGCCGAGATTTTGACCTTTTTCGTGCCGGAGGCACGGTTCGATGCGTGCGCTCACTCTCGTTGCCGATCGCCAGCTTGTGGTTGCGGATATTCCGCCGCCACCGCCGCCGTCTGCCGGCGAAGTGCAGATCCGCGTCAAGGCCGTCGCGCTGAACCACATCGACGTATGGGGCTATCGCGGCATGGCGTTCGCCAAGCGCAAACTGCCGCTCGTCGTCGGCGCCGAAGCGTCCGGCGAGATCGCAAGCGTCGGCGAAGGCGTGAAGCGATTCAAACCGGGCCAGAAAGTCGTGATGTATGGCGCGCTGACCTGCGGCGTGTGCCCGGCATGCAAGGCCGGCCGTGATAATCTCTGTGAAAACGTCGCCGGCATTATGGGCTTTCATGTCGATGGCTTCGCGCGCGAATTGATGAATCTCAACGAGCGCCTCGTTATCCCGGTGCCGGACGGCGTCTCGGACCGCGAGGCGTCCTGTGCGCCGATTGCATTCTCTACCGTCCAGCACATGCTGTTCGACAACGCGAAGTTGCTGCCGGGAGAAACGGTTCTTGTTCATGCCGGAGGCTCCGGCATCGGCACCGTGGCCATCATGATGGCAAAAGCCATCGGCTGCACCGTCATCACCACCGTCGGCGACGACTCCAAGATCGCGGGCGTGAAAGCCCTCGGCGCGGATTATGTCATCAACTACCGCAAGGATCGCTTCGAGGGCGAGACGCGCAAGATCACCAAGAAGAAGGGCGTCGATGTCGTGTTCGAGCATGTCGGCGCGGACACGTTTCAAGGCTCGCTGCTGTCGATGAAGCGCGGCGGGCGGCTCGTGACATGCGGCGCGACATCGGGGCCGACAACGACGCTTAACCTGATGCAGCTATTTCAGCAGCAGTACCGGATTTTCGGTTCGTTCGGCGCAACGATGAAGAATATCGCCGAAAGCCTCGACAAGATGGCGACAGGCATGAAGCCGATCATCGACACCGAAGTGCCGATCGAGAAAGTCGGCGATGCGCTGACGCGGATGGAAAGCCGGAACGTGTTCGGCAAAATCGTTATTACCTTCTGATGCAACGGCTGCTGCTCCGTGCCCGGGCGATCCTGCGCGATGCGCTTAAACCCGTGACGGGCGCCATTGTCGGCGGCATCGCTGTCGGCTTGCTGCGGCTGGTGCGTAACTTCGATTCGGACAAGACGGCAGATTTCTTCGCGTCCGTCACCCGCGCCGTCGGGCCGTGGCTTCCAGAACAAAAAATCGGACGCGCCAATCTGAAGGCTGCGTTTCCGGAGAAGTCTGCGGCAGAGATCGAAACGATCCTGACCGGCGTGTGGGACAATCTCGGACGCGTCGGCTCCGAATTCGCGCAGATCGACCGCATCTGGGATTTCGATCAGGATCGTGCAGGTACCGGACGTATCGAGATCGCACCGGAGTCCGTCGAACGCTTTTTGAAACTGCGCGACGACGGCAAAGGCGCACTGCTGTTCGCAAGCCATCTCGCAAACTGGGAATTGCCCGCGCTCGCCGGTCCCGCCTATGGACTCGACTCGGCCATTTTATTTCGCCGGCCCAATATCGCGTCAGTGGATCGCGCCGTGCAAAGCATCCGCGCGCTGAACATGGGCACGATGATCGCGACCACGCACGACGCGCCGCTGCGACTGGCGCAGGCGCTGCAAAAAGGCGTCCATGTCGGGATGCTGGTCGATCAGTATTTCGGCCGCGGCGTCGATGTGAATTTTTTTGGGCGGACGACCAAGGCCAATCCCCTGCTTGCGCGCCTTGCGCGGCAGATCGAAGTGCCAATTCACGGCGCACGCATTATCCGCCTTCCGGATCATCGCTTCCGCGCCGAATTATCGGAAGAGGTCACGCCGGTTCGCGATGCCGACGGCGAGATCGACATTCAGGGCACCATGCAGGCCGTCACGTCCGTCATCGAAAGCTGGGTGCGCGAACACCCCGAGCAATGGCTTTGGCTGCATCGCCGCTGGCGATAGTCACCGCCCGGTCTTCACCCGCGTCCAGAGACGATTGATGGTGCGCTGGGTCGCGGCGTCGCGCGCCGTGATGACGAAAAGACGGTTCAGCGTCGCTTCATCCGGATAAACCGTCTTGTCATTGAAGATTTTCGGATCGATCAGCTTCTGGCTGGCGAGATTGCCGTTCGCGTAGGACAGGAAGTCGGAGTTCTTCGCAGCGACATCCGGGCGATAGAGATAGTTGATCAGTTCGTAGGCCTCCGCGACATTCTTGGCATCCGCTGGAATCGAAAGATTGTCGAAGAACATCTGCGCGCCCTCTTTCGGGATCGCGTAGCCGATCTCGATGCCATTCTTTGATTCCGCCGCACGGCTCTGCGCCTGCTTGATGTCGCCGGACCATCCGACCACGAAGCAGATCTCGCCGGTCGCCAGCGCGCTCAGATATTCCGACGAATGAAATTTGCGGACATAGGGACGGACCTTGCTGACGAGATCGGCAGCCTTTTCGAGATCGGCCTGCTTGGTGGAGTTCGGATCGATGCCGAGATAGTTGAGCGCGGCGGGTAGAATATCGTCGGCCGAATCCAGCATATGGATTCCGCAATCCTTGAACTTCGCGAGATTCTCCGGCTTGAACACGATGGCCCACGAGTCGATTTTCGCGTCGACCCCAAGAATGTCGCGCGCAGATTTCGCGTTGTAGCCGATGCCGGTCGTGCCCCACATGTAGTTCGCCGCGTAAGTGTTGCCGGGATCGTACACCGCAAGGCGCTTGGTCACTTCGGGCCAGGCATTCGCAAGATTCGGAAGTTTCGATTTGTCGAGCTTCTGAAAAATTCCAGCCATGATCTGGCGTTGCAGAAAATAGGCTGTCGGCACCACAACGTCATAGCCGGACTTTCCGGCGAGCAGCCGTGTCTCCAGCGTCTCGTTGGCGTCGAAGGTGTCGTAGACAACTTTGATGCTGGTTTCCTTGGTGAACTGCTCGATCACGCCCGGCGCCATGTAGTTCGACCAGTTGTAGAAATTGACAGTGCGTTCCTGCGCGAGCGACGACTGTGAAAACGCCAGTGCCGCTATAGCTCCAGCCAAAAACTGAATTCGATTTTTCATCGCTGCCATCCTCAGGCGTGAATGACGTGAGACAGCCGTTCAAGCGCGGCGTCGAGCGTTGCATCTTTTTTGGAAAAACAGAACCGGACCACGGACGTGACGTGGTCTTTCTCATAGAACGCCGACACAGGGATCGTCGCGACCTTGTGCTCGTGCACGAGCCGCTTGCAGAACGCCTCGTCGGTTTCGTTCAGACCAAGCGGCGCAAGATCGACATTGACGAAGTAAGTGCCCTGCGATTTCAGAACGGGGAAACCGACGCGCGCCAGGCCATCGCTCAGGCGGTCGCGGCTGCGCGCAAGATCGGCGCGCATGTTGATAAAATAGTCGTCGGCCTTGCCGAGACCGTAGGCGACAGCGACCTGAAGATTGGGCGCGGTCGTGAAGGTGATGAACTGGTGCGCCTTGGTCAGCACGCGCAAAATCGGCGGCGCGGCGCAGACAAATCCGATTTTCCAGCCGGTCAATCCGAAGATTTTTCCGGCCGAACCGATCTTCACAGTACGTTCACGCATGCCCGGCAATGTAATCAGCGGAATATGGTCGCGGCCGTCGAACACAACATGCTCCCACACCTCGTCGCAAATCGCGATCAGGTCGAACTCCTGGCAAATGCGCGCCAGCATTTCGAGATTTTCGCGCGGATAGACGACTGCGGCTGGATTGAGCGGATTGTTGAGGATCACATATTTCGTCTTCGGCGTGATCGCCGCGCGGATCGCATCCTCGGGCAACAGCCAGTGCGGCGGTTCAAGGCGGATGAACTTCGGAATGCCGCCGGCAAGGCGAATGATCGGCACATAGGAATCGTACATCGGCTGAAACAGCAGAACCTCGTCGCCCGGTTCGACAAGGCCGAGGATCGAGCCGGTCAGCGCCTCGGTGGCGCCGGACGTAATCATCACCTCGCTCATCGGCTCCAGTTGCAGCTTGTGCCAATGCGCGTAGTGTTTCGCGACAGCCTGCCGCAGCTCGGGGATGCCCATCATCGACGGATATTGATTGTAGCCGTTGAGAACCGCATCAGCGGCTTTCTCGCGCACATCCAGCGGACCCGGATCTTCCGGAAACCCCTGCCCGAGATTGATCGCATTGAGGTCGCGCGCGGCCTGCGACATGACGTCGAAAATCGTATTCGGCAGGTCGGCGAAAATCCTGTTCATCGGAATTCAGCCGCCGGTTTTGGTCGGCAAACCCGCCGCCTTCCATCCGATGATTCCGCCGGCCAGATGCGAGTCGTAAGGCAAGCCCGCCGCTTGCGCGGCCAGCGACGCCGTTACAGATCGCTTGCCGGAGCGGCATGCGAATACGACGATCTTGCCCTTCGGATCGGGAATCGCGGCCGGATCGAACGTGGACAGCGGCACAACAACCGCATCGGGATAGGCTTCAACAGCGACTTCGTTCGGTTCGCGCACATCGACCAGAAGATAGCGGCCATCCTCGATGCCGGCGGCGACTTCTTCCGCCGACAGATTATGAACTGTTGGATTTGGGCCCGTCAAAACTGCCTCCCGCAAACGCGCGAACGGCGCACAAACTCTCTTTTTACAGGTCGAAAATCAAGCCGCGTCAGATCGTGACCTGGGTGCCGACTTCCACCACCCGGCCCGTCGGAATCTGGAAGTAGCTGGTCGCATCGTTCGCCGAACGGGACAGCTTGATGAAAAGAATATCCTGCCAGCGCGGCATCCCGGACTGCGTGGCTGGCTTGAGCAGGCGCCGCGACAGGAAAAACGACGTGGACATGATGTCGAATTGCCAGCCGAGCTTACGTGCGACGCCGAGCGCCTTGGGTACGTTCGGCGACTCCATAAAGCCGAATTTCAGCGTCACCCGTGCGAACAGATCGCTGACCTCTTCCAGCTTGACGCGTTCGGAAAGATCGACGCGCGGCGTCGGAGCCGTCTCCACCGTGAGGATCACATTCTTCTGATGTAGAACCTTGTAGTGCTTCAAACTGTGCATCAGCGCGGTCGGAGCGAATTCCGGGTTACTGGTCAGAAACACAGCCGTCCCAGGCACTAGCAGCGGCGGCTTTTTCGACAGCATGCCGACAAGGTCAAGCAGCGGAAATTCCTGTTTGTGTGTCTTGTCGTAAAGCAATTTGCTGCCGCGCCGCCACGTATACATCAGCAGCATGACCAGACCGCCGAGCGCAAGCGGCACCCAGCCGCCCTCGAACACTTTCAGAAGGTTTGCCGAAAGGAATGTCAGATCGAGCAGAAGGAATGGCGCAATCAGTGCAGCCGCAGCCAGCGGCTGCCATTTCCAGACCTTCCAGATCACGACGAAACCCATCATCGCCGTCACGACCATCGTTCCGGTCACGGAGATGCCATAAGCCGAGGCGAGCGCGCTCGACGAGCGAAACAGAATGACCAGCATCAGGACCGCGATGAGCAGCAGCAGATTGACTTTCGGAATGAAAATCTGCCCGGCGTGAACTTCCGACGTATGCGTGATCTCGAAGCGTGGCATTAGGCCGAGCTGGATGGCCTGTCGCGTCAGCGAATATGCGCCGGTAATAACAGCCTGACTGGCGATCACGGTTGCGACAGTCGCGAGCAGCACCATCGGCACCAGCGCCCAATCCGGATACATCAGGAAGAATGGATTCTCGACGGTTGCCGGATCGCCGATGACCAAAGCGCCCTGCCCCAGATAATTCAGCGCCAGCGACGGCAGTACGATAGCAAGCCACGCAGTCTGAATCGGCAACTTGCCGAAATGGCCGAGATCCGCATAGAGCGCCTCTGCGCCCGTGACGGCGAGAAAGACCGCGCCAAGCGTGACGAGTCCGATCACGCCGTGCTGGGCGAGAAAATTGATTGCATAATAAGGATTGAAAGCAAGCAGTACTTCCGGATGTCGGACGATCGGCGGCAGCGCCGCCACAGCGATCACTACAAACCACAAAGCCATGATCGGCCCGAAGAACGCTGCAACGCGCGCGGTGCCTCTGGATTGAACGGCAAAGAGCATGACAAGAATCGTCACCGTCAGGGGCACGACATACGGATCGAAAGCCGCTGTCGCGAGCTTCATGCCTTCGATGGCGGACAACACCGATAACGCCGGAGTGATGACAGCATCGCCATAGAACAACGCTCCGCTGACGATCCCGAGAAAGACGATGATCCCGCCGCTTGTACCCAGTGCGCGCTGCGCCAGTGCCATCAATGCGAGCGTACCGCCCTCGCCATTGTTGTCGGCACGAAGAAGGATGATGACATATTTGAGCGTGACGACGACGATCAGCGCCCACAGGATCAGCGACAGCACGCCAATGGCGGCCGCGCTGTTCACTGACGTCGCGGTGGCTCCGGCGGCGACGATCGCCTCGCGAAACGCGTAGAGCGGGCTGGTGCCGATGTCGCCATAGACGACGCCGATGCTGCCGATCATCAGCCCTGCGAAACCGGCGGTGGAATGGACCTCGCCATGACCGTTTGCCGCCGGCGCTTCCGCTGCGGCGATGGCATTGTCGGTTGTCATGAAGGGCGCCCCGATCGTTACAGCGGACTGGACTGGCGCAGGCGTATAACCCCGCGCGACCTTATCTGGCTAGACGAATCTCAAATTGCCCGTATGCAAGGGCGGAGCGAGCAGAACGATAATAGATAAACAATATCAAATAGTTACCTGAGTACCCACTTCGACGACCCGTCCTGTTGGAATCTGGAAGTAATCAGTCGCGTCGTTCGCCGACCGGCTGAGCGCGATGAAAAGATGGTCCTGCCAGCGCGGCATTCCCGATTGCGCGGCAGGCTTCAGCGAACGGCGCGAAACGAAGAACGACGTGGACATGATGTCGAACTGCCAGCCGAGCTTGCGCGCAATCGCAAGCGCCTTCGGCACATTCGGGGATTCCATGAAGCCGAAGCGCAGACGCACCTTCGCGAACTTATCGGAGACGTTTTCCATGCGGACGCGTTCGCCGATTTCCACGCGGGGTGTCTCTGCCGTCTCGATCGTCAGAATAACGTTGTGCTCGTGCAGCACCTTGTTGTGCTTCAGATTGTGCAGCAGCGCGGTCGGCACATAGTCCGGATCGCTGGTCAGGAACACCGCCGTTCCCTTGACGATGTGCGGCGGACGTTTCTCCAGACTTCTGATGAGATCGCCCAGCGGCACTTCCGTGCGGCGCGTCTTGCTGATGAGAATCGCGGCTCCTCGCCGCCAGGTCCAGACAATGCCGGTCATCACGACGCCGAACGTCAGCGGCACCCACGCGCCCTGAAACAGCTTGAGCAGATTTGCCGAAAAGAACGTCAGATCGATCACGACCAGCGGCACGATCAGCGCAGCGGCAGTCAGCGGACGCCAGTGCCAGAGTTTCCAGATCACGACAAAGCACATGATGCCGTCGGCAACCATCGTGGTGGACACGGCGATGCCATAGGCCGACGCCAATCCGCTCGATGTTCTGAATAGTCCGACGAGCAATAAAACGCCGATCAGGAGCAGCAGATTCACGCGCGGCAGATAGATCTGCCCGGCGTGACTTTCCGAAGTATAGCGAACCTCAAATCGCGGCAGCAGACCGAGTTGAATGGCCTGACGGACGAGCGAGAACGCGCCGGTGATGACCGCCTGGCTTGCAATCACGGTCGCGGCGGTCGCAAGACAGATCAGCGGCACGAGCACGCTTTCAGGCGCCATCTTGTAGAACGGATTTTCGATCGCTTCGGGATGCGACAGAACCAGCGAACCCTGTCCGAAGTAGTTGACCAGCAGACACGGGAGAACAAAGAAGAACCATGCCGCCTGAATCGGCTTGCGCCCGAAATGTCCGAGGTCGGCGTAAAGCGCCTCGCCGCCCGTGACCGCGAGAAACACTGCGCCGAGAATGACGAGGCCGATCACACCGTGGGTCAGCAGAAACGACACCGCGTACCAGGGATTGATCGCATACATCACGGTCGGATCGTCGCTGATGTGCATCAGGCCGAGAACGCCAAGCGTTGCGAACCAGACGATCATCACGGGTCCGAATGCGCTTGCGACGATCGCCGTGCCACGGCTCTGGACGCTAAACAGAACGAGCAGAATGAAGATCGCGAGCGGAACGACATAGTGCTCCAGCGAGGGTGCGGCGAGGTTGAGACCTTCGACCGCAGAGAGCACGGAGATGGCCGGCGTAATCATCGCGTCGCCGAGAAACATCGATCCGCCGATGACGCCGAGTATCATCAGGATAGTGCTTCGCCGTCCGAGCGCGCGCTGGCCGAGCGCCATCAGCGACAGCGTCCCGCCTTCTCCGTTGTTATCGGCGCGCAGCAGCAGCAGCACGTATTTGATGGTGACGACGACGATCAGCGCCCACAGGATCAGCGACAGCACGCCGAGAACGATCTCGCGCGTCAGCGGCCCGCCATGGGTCGCGTTATGAACGGCTTCGCGGAAAGCGTAGAGAGGCGACGTTCCGATGTCGCCGAACACGACCCCGATGCTCCCGAGCGTTAGCGCCCAAAAGCCGGTATGGGCCGTAGCCTCATGGGGCGTATCGGTCGTGGTCTCACTGGCAGCCATATTGGAAGCAACGCCCTTACGGATAAATCGGCCGCCGCAGTGCGGAGAAGGCTTGGGAGGCGTTTCTTATATCACCGGCGACCGAATGGCACCTGCGGCGGAACAGCTTTCACCATGGAACGCATAACCTCTACAAAGGTAATATAGTAAGGAGCTATGGCTTGAGATTTGGCGGTAAAGGCGGGTCTTCGCGCATCAAGGTGATGGTCACACGGCGGTTCGCCGCCAGCGTCGGATCGTCCGGGAACAGCGGCTGGGTATCGGCCTTGCCCGACACCGAGAAGATGTGGGAGGTCGGCAGGCCTTCACGCTCCAGAATCTGCCGCACGGCGTTGGCGCGATCCGACGACAGGTCGAATCCGTCGTAGCCGGTCTGGCTTGGAACGAAGCCCGCCGAGGTGTGGCCGACAATGGCGACCCGCAGCGGCGTAGAACGCAGCGGACCGGCAAGGCGCTGCAACAGGCGCTTGGTGCGTTCCAGCGGCATCTTGGAACCGTCGGCGAACATCGAGCGTCCGTCCTGATCGACGATCTCCAGGTTGAGACCCTGCTTGGTTTCCTCGAACAGGATGTGCTTGGAGATCTCGCTGATCTCCGGCATGTCCTGAAGCGCCTGACGCAGCGAGGCGGACGCCAGCGCGAATTCGCGGTCGGTCTTCAGCTTCGCGCCGTTGATCTTGCTGTTCTCGTCCTGATCCGGCGTCGGCGTATTCGACGCTTCCTCGGGCGGAATGTGCGCGGTGTTCTTCAGCTTCGGCCGCGTCGGCAGACCGTCGGATTCGATCACGCCCGAGTAACGCGCTTCGGTCTGCACGCCGAAGGCTTCCCGCATCGAGCCGGCGACGATCTTGAGTTTCTGCTGATCCTGCGTCGAGAACGCGACGAGCATCACGAAGAAGCTCATCATCAGGCCCATCAGGTCGGCGAAGGTGACGAACCAGCCGTGACCGCCGGCGTGAGCGTCTCCACGTTTTTTCTTAGCCATGTTGAATCACCCCGGAAAATGCCGACTTTTTACGCCGGCACCGGCTCACCCTCTTCATGGCGATGTTTCTCAGGCAGATAGGCCAGCAGCATTTCGCGCACCAGCGTCGGAGATTTCGCGTCGCGGATCATCAGAATGCCGTCGATGATGATGGTGCGGTTGGTCTCCTCGTCGAGCAGCTTGCCGTGCAGCTTGTCGGCGATCGGAAGACAGAACAGGTTCGCAACCAGCGCGCCGTAGAGTGTCGCAAGCAGCGCGGTCGCCATGAACGGGCCGAGCTTGGACGGGTCGGTCATGTTGGCGAACATCTGCACCATGCCGATCAGCGTGCCGATCATGCCGAAGGCCGGCGCGCAATCGCCGATGGCGCGGTAGATCTTGCTGCCCTCGTCGAGATGCATCAGGAAATTGTCGCGGTCGCGCTCGAGATTGTCGCGGATGAATTCCATGTCGTAGCCGTCGGCGACATAGCGGACGCCCTTTGCGAGAAACGCGTCGTCGGTTTCGGCCTTTTCGAGACCGACCGGACCCTGCTTGCGCGCAATCTCTGCAAGGCGCGCCAGTTCATCGACCAGACCGCGTGCGGTCGTGCGGCTCATGGTGAATGCGAATTTCGCGCCGAGCGGCAGGCCATGCAGCATCGACACCAGCGGGAAGCGGATCAATGTTGCGGAAATCGAACCGCCGAAAATGATGATGATCGCATGTTCGGAAATGAACATGTGCAGATCGCCGCCCATGAATATCATCAGGCCGATGACGAACGAGCCTGCGAGCAGACCGATACTGGTGGTGATATCCATGAAAACCCCGACGCAACGCTACAGCGCGCCCCGTTCTGAGACGCGTGACGGAACCCTAGCGCCGGAGCCATTAAGGCCCGGTAAAGGTTAGCGAATTGGATGAACGAAGTTTCAAAACGCGCGAAATCCGCGCGCAATGGCCAAAAAGTGACGGACATGGAATCGAATGGCGGAAATGCGGCGGGATCGCCGCAATGCGCGTTAGCGTTTCGCTAACCACGTTCGCGCGGCGGAAGCTGAAAAATCAGTTCAGCCGCGTCGGCCGCTCGTCGCCGGTCTCGCCCGGAACGGGATTGAAGTTCGCCGGAGCCGCGCCGCTCGTGCCCGGCGATATTGCCAGACGCGCGCGCGCTTCCTGCTTGCGGTACGACATCCATCCGAGCGGAAGCAGCACGAGATAGAGCACCGCGCACATGCTCAAGAGATGCCACGGATAGCTGATGAGCATCGCGATGAACAACACGACAAGCAGAAACACCAGCAGCACCATTTCGCGCTCGACCTTGGCGCCGACATTCTTTCCCGAAAACACCGGCAGCCGCGAGACCATCAGGAATCCGATGGCGAGTGTGTAGAGCGCGGTGATCGTCGCAGGCAGTTGCGGCAGTCCGACCAGAACGAGATACATCGGCAGCAGCACACAGATCGCGCCGGCAGGTGCCGGCACGCCGGTGAAGTAATTCGCCGCGAAGGCCGGCTTGTCGGGATCGTCCATCGTTGCGTTGAAACGCGCCAGACGTAGCGCGCCGCTGATCGCGTAAATCATCGCGGCGATCCAGCCGCCGTTATTCAGTTCGTGCAGCTGCCAGAAATACAAAATGAGCGCGGGTGCCACGCCGAAGTTGACGAAGTCGGCGAGGCTGTCGAGTTCGGCGCCGAAGCGCGACTGACCTTTAATCATGCGCGCGACACGTCCGTCGATGCCGTCGAGAAATGCCGCAAACACGATCGCGCCGAGCGCAAGCTCGATGCGGCCTTCGATCGCCATGCGGATCGCGGTCAGGCCCGCGCAGAGCGCCAGCAACGTGATGACGTTGGGCACAAGCAGGCGCACCGGAATCCGGCGAAACCGGTAGCGGCGCAGATCGGGCGGTGTCTTGTTCGCGAACATCGGCATGAGGCCTTATATAGCAGGCCTCACCCTGCCCTGCCATTGTGGCGAAATCCGACGCGGGGCTTGGTTAACCGCAGCCGGGGTCTATCCGGTCAGTCGATTTTGTAGGTCCGCCCGCCGTCACCGAGCTTGAAATCGGCCAGCACGGTTTCGCCTGCCACCGCCGTCTGGCCTTCGGAGACCAGAAACTTCCCGCCCTCGGGAAGGAAAACGTCGAGCCGCGAACCGAAGCGAATAAGCCCGAAGCGTTCGCCCGCGCCGACCACCTGCCCTTCGCGCACGAACGACACGATGCGCCGCGCGACAAGACCCGCGATTTGAATGACGCCGATTTTTCCCGCCGGCGTCGAGATCACGAGCGAGTTGCGCTCATTGTCTTCGCTGGCCTTGTCGAGATCGGCGTTGAGGAATTTTCCGGGACGATAGGCGATGCGGTCGATGCGTCCGGCAACAGGACTGCGATTCACATGGCAGTTGAACACGCTCATGAAGATGGAGACGCGCGGCAATGGCTTATCGCCAAGACCGAGTTCGGCGGGCGGCACGGCTTGGGAGATGAGCGACACGCGGCCGTCGGCGGGCGACACTACGACGCCTTCGCGAACGGGCGTGACGCGTACCGGATCGCGGAAGAACAGCGCGCACCAGATCGTCAGCACACAGCCGATCCAGCCGAGCGGTCCCCAGATCCAGAACAGGATCAGACTGGCAAGCGCAAAGCCGCCGATGAACGGATAGCCTTCCTGATGGATCGGCGGAATCTGGTCGCGAATGGATTTGGAAATCGACATTTTTATTACTGACCTGTTGTCCCCTCTCCCCTTGCGGGAGAGGGTGGCGCGCCGCGCAGCGGCGTGCCGGGAGAGGGGTAAACCGCGCACGCGTTCAGCACATCAACAATCTGACCGAGCACCGCGTCCGTATTGTTCAGCACCTCATTATTCCAGAACCGCACAATACGAAACCCCTGATCGGAGAGCCAATGGCTCCGCTCCGCATCGGATAGTTGCCCGTCATGCTGGCCTCCATCGATTTCGATAATCAGACGCCGCTCAAAGCAAATAAAATCGACAATGTATTTTCCTATTGGGGCCTGACGTTTGAACTTGAACGATTTAAGCCGATGCGCGCGCAACCGATACCATAACCGCTGCTCCGCGTCGGTCATCGATTGCCGCAGAGCCTTGGCGTGGCTTATGGCCATAACCCCTCTCCCGGCTCGACGTTGTCGAGCCACCCTCTCCCACACGGGGAGAGGGGAAATTACTCCGCAGCTTCCGGTGCCGATAGCGGATCTTTGTCGTCAGGCAAAACCTCAACGGGCGCATCGTCGAGCTTGGGCGGCGCGCGGTTCGGTGCGGCATTTTCGTCCGCAATCATTGCGAGCTTCTCGCGGGCTTCCTGCGCCTCGCGCTGCCTGTTCCACATCCCGGCATAAAGACCGTTGGCGGCCAGAAGCTGCGAATGCGTGCCACGCTCCGCGATGCGGCCCTGATCCAGCACGATGATTTCGTCCGCGCCGACAATGGTGGAGAGCCGATGCGCGATCACCAGCGACGTGCGGTTGCGCGAGACCTTCTCAAGCTCTTCCTGAATTTCGTGCTCGGTGTGGCTGTCGAGCGCGGATGTGGCTTCGTCCAGCACCAGAATCGGCGGGCCTTTGAGAATGGTGCGCGCAATCGCGACACGCTGTTTCTCGCCGCCGGACAATTTCAGGCCGCGCTCGCCGACTTCGGTCTCGTAACCTTTGGGTGAAGCTTTGATGAAGCCGTCGATCTGCGCCATCGCGGCTGCTTCCTCGACTTCCTTGTCCGTCGCGCTCCATCGTCCGTAACGGATGTTGTAACGGATGGTGTCGTTGAACAGCACGGTGTCCTGCGGCACCATGCCGATGGATGCGCGCAGCGATGCCTGCGTGACGTCGCGGATGTTCTGGCCGTCGATGGTGATCGCGCCGCCGCTCACATCGTAGAGACGAAACAACAGACGCGAGATCGTGGACTTGCCCGCGCCGGACGGGCCGACGATGGCGACGGTTTTCCCCGCCGGCACCTCGAACGACAGGCCCTTGAGAATGGGACGCGCCGGCTCGTAGGCGAACTTCACATTGTCGAATCGAACCACGCCTTCGCTGACGATCAGCGGCTTTGCGCCGGGGATGTCTTTCACTTCCGGATTCTTCGACAGCACGCCGAACATCTTTTCGATGTCGATGATCGCCTGCTTGATTTCGCGATAGACCATGCCCATGAAATTCAACGGCTGATAGAGCTGGATCATCATGGCGTTGACCATGACGAAATCGCCGACCGTGTTGGTGCCGTTACGAACCCCAATGGCGCACATCAGCATCGTCGCGGTCAGGCCGAAGGTGAAGATGATCGCCTGCCCGGTGTTGAGGATCGCGAGCGAGGTGTAGGTTTTCACGCTCGCGCGCTCGTAACGCTCCATCGACTTGTCGTAACGCTGCGCCTCGCGTTCTTCGGCGCTGAAATATTTCACCGTCTCGTAGTTGAGCAGAGAGTCGATGGCCTTGGTGTTCGCTTCCGTGTCGGAGTCGTTCATCTTGCGGCGGATTTCGATCCGCCATTCGGTCGCGATGTAGGTGTAATACATGTAGACAACGACGGTCGCGATCACGACCAGCACATAGCGCCAGTCGAACTGCCAGAACAGCACGCCGACCAGCAGCGCCGTCTCGACGATGGTCGGCGCCAATTGCAGGATCACCATGCGCACGATGGTCTCGATGCCGGTTCGTCCGCGTTCCAGCACGCGCGTCAGGCCGCCGGTCTTGCGCTCCAGATGAAAGCGCAGCGACAATTCGTGCATGTGAACGAAGGTGAGATAGGCGAGCTTGCGCACCGCATGCATCGCGACTTTCGCGAAAATGCCGTCGCGCCACTGCGTCAGCACCATCATGACGATGCGGATGCCGCCGTAACTCAGCGTCATCAAGAGCGGCGATGCGATCAGCCACAGCGTCCAGTTCGATGCCTGCACGGGAGCAGTGTCCGCGCCGGTCAGCGCGTCGATCGCCCATTTGAATGTGAAAGGCACAGCCAGCGTCGCAGCCTTCGCGACGAGCAGCAGCACCATCGACAACACGACGCGCATCTTCAGATCGGCGCGGTCGCTCGGCCAGATGTAGGGCCACAGATGCAATAGCGTGCCGAACAGCGTCGCCTTCTCGGCGGCAATTTCCGAAGGGTCGGGCTTGTTCTGTGCGGTCGCGAGCCGCGGCTCTGCGTGATGATGACCGGCCATCGGAATCAGGCCAATCGTGCGGAGGCAAAAATCATGGCGTTCATATAGATCGTTTGACCGCCTGCCGCACCCCTTCGCGGCATTCTTTTCTGCGTTTCAACGGCCCCGCAGACCATTCATGTCACGGCGTCTTGACGATGCCGCAATGCGATGCCACATGCCCCTGATGAAGAAAATTGCAAAGAAAATAAATACTGTCTGCGTTTATTGCGGCTCCGGCCCCGGCACCAATCCGAATTTCGCGAAGGCGGCGGTGGCGTTCGGCAAGACGCTGGCCGACAACAATGTCGGACTTGTGTATGGCGGCGGATCGATCGGCCTGATGGGCGCGGTCGCGACCGGCGCGCTGGATGCGGGCGGACAAGTCACCGGCATCATCCCCGACTTTCTTACCGCGCGCGAAAGCGCATTGAAGCGCGCGCAGGAACTGATCGTCACGCCCGACATGCATACGCGCAAGCGCATGATGTTCGAGCGGTCGGATGCGTTCGTTGCGTTCCCCGGCGGCATCGGCACGCTGGAAGAACTGGTCGAGCAGATGACGTGGGCGCAGCTTGGCCGTCACACCAAGCCGATCCTCATGGCGAATATCGACGGCTTCTGGGATCCGCTTTTGGCGCTGCTCGCGCATATGAAGGACACGGCGTTCATCCGCGCCAATCTGTCGGTCGATATTCTCACCGCCGACCGTGTCGAGGATATTCTGCCCCGGCTTGAAGAAGCTGCTGCGCGAGTCCCCGAAGCGACCAAGCTGATGGAAGCCGGCGTCGCGGCGAAGCTGTAGCCGTCTTACGCGGACGGCATGTCGTCTTTCAGAAACGTCACGGCCTCGATGCGATTGCCGTCCGGATCGGTGACGAAGGCTGCGTAATATTTGACGCGAAAATGCGGACGCTGGCCCGGTGCGCCGTCATCCTTGCCGCCGGCCTTCAATGCCGCTGCGTAAAACGCATCGATCTCCGCCGTCGATTTCGCGCGAAGGCAGATATGCGTGCCGCTGCCCTTCGGCACCGGCGGCATTCCCGCGCGCAAATTGATCCAGAATTCGGGATACATCTTGCCGAAGCCTGACGTATTCGGCAGCGCGATCAGCTTGGTGAGACCGAGCGGCGCGAAAGCGGCTTCGTAGAATTTGGTGGATCGTTCGAGATCGGAAACGCCGACGGAAATATGATCGATCATGGCAGAGCCCCCGATGATTTTCGCGTTGACCTAAATCCTCGTCCTGAGGAGCGCGCCGAAGGTGCGCGTCTCGAAGGACGCCGCTGCCTCATGGTTCGAGACGGCGCACGCGCCTCCTCACCATGAGGACACAACTCACGCGGGCGCGTTCGACTTCACCAGCTTGTAAACGACCGAATCCATCAGCGCCTGAAACGACGCGTCGATGATATTGGGCGAGACGCCGACCGTGGTCCATCGCTCACCCTGCTCATCCTCGCTCTCGATCAGCACACGCGTCACGGCCTCGGTGCCGCCATTGAGGATACGCACGCGGTAATCGACGAGCTTCAGCCCTTCGATATATTTCTGATATTTGCCGAGGTCTTTTCTCAGAGCCACGTCGAGCGCGTTGACCGGGCCGTTGCCTTCCGCCGCTGAAATCAGCAATTCGCCCGCGACATCGACTTTGACCACCGCCATCGCCACCGTGACGCGCTGGCCGTTGGCATTGTAACGCTGCTCGACATTCACATCGAACTGCACGACGTGAAAATAATCCGGCACCTTGCCGAGCACGCGGCGCGCCAGCAGATCGAACGACGCATTGGCGGATTCGTAGGCGTAGCCCGCCGCCTCCTTCTCCTTCATCTCCTCGACCAGACGCGCGAGCTTTGGATCGTTCTTGTCGAACGGAATGTTTGCACGTTCAAGTTCGGCGATCACATTGGATCGTCCCGCCTGATCGGAGACCAGAACGCGGCGATGATTGCCGACGGATTCCGGCGCGACGTGCTCGTAGGTCTGCGGGTCTTTCATCACGGCGGAGGCATGGATGCCCGTCTTGGTGACGAACGCGCTTTCGCCGACGTAAGGCGCATGGCGATCCGGCGCGCGGTTGAGAATATCGTCGAGCGCGCGCGAGGCATGAACCAGCGTTGCGAGCTTGTCCTGCGTGACGCCGATCTCGAACCTGTCGGCGAATTCCTTTTTCAGTTTCAGCGTCGGGATCAGCGAACACAGATTGGCGTTGCCGCAACGCTCGCCGAGACCGTTGAGGGTGCCCTGAATCTGCCGCGCGCCCGCGCGCACCGCCGCCAGCGAATTCGCCACCGCCTGCTCGGTATCGTTGTGCGTGTGGATGCCGAGATGATCGCCGGGGATGTGCTTTGCAAGCTCGCCGACGATGGCTTCGACTTCGTGCGGCATGGTGCCGCCATTGGTGTCGCACAGCACCACCCAGCGCGCGCCGGACTCATATGCGGCCCTCGCGCAGGCTAGCGCGAATTCCGGATTCTCTTTATAGCCGTCGAAGAAGTGCTCGCAGTCGAGCATCACTTCGCGGCCCGCTTTCTTCGCCGCACTCACACTGTCGCGGATCGACGCGAGATTCTCTTCGTTGGTCGTCTCCAGCGCGACCCGCACTTGATATTCGGACGACTTCGCGACGAAGCAGATCGCATCGGCCTTCGCCGCAAGCAGATCGGCGACGCCGGGATCGTTGGAGATCGAGCGGCCCGGACGGCGCGTCATGCCAAACGCCGTGAATTTCGCATGATCGAACTTCGGCTTGGTGGAGAAGAATTCGGTATCGGACGGATTGGCGCCGGGATAACCGCCCTCGACATAGTCGATGCCGAGATCGTCGAGCATCGCCGCGATGATCTGCTTGTCGTGCAGCGTGAAATCGACGCCGTTGGTCTGCGCGCCGTCGCGCAGCGTGGTGTCGAAAAGATAAAGCCGTTCCTTGCTCATTGCGGCCTCGCCTGCGCGACATCCGCGACGAACGTCTTTTTCATGGTCGTGTTCGCGAGCCATTCGTCGCCGATGGAAACGGAATTGCGCTGCTGGCCTTCATAGCCGCGCCGCGCGAAAAACTGCTGCGCGGTGTCGCTGACTTCGGCGGTGAGGGACTTCGCGCCGCGCGCGGCGGCGAGTTTTTCGAGAGCATCGCACAGCGAGGTCGCCACGCCCTGCCGCACGGCGGAGGGATGCACATAAAGCAGATCGAGATGATCCGCGCCCTTCAGCGATGCGAAGCCGACGGGCGAGCTTTGCAGCGTGGCAACGAGCGTGAGCTGTCCCGCCAGACGCTTGCCGAATTGATCTTCATCCTCGGCCATGCTGGCCCACGCTTCGCGCTGCGCTTCGGAATAATCATCCCCGGTCAGCTGCTCGACACTCGCGACAAAGATCGACGCAAGCACGGAGGTGTCCGCAGGCAGATACGGCCGCAACCCGACTTTGGGCATCGCCTGCGCCATCACCACACACCGACCAGTTTCAGCGCGAGCGCGGCTGCGCCCGCGATCAGAAGCCATTTGAGCGCAACGTAATAGATGGCGTGTTTCGGAAACGGGGTGTCGGGCTTTTCCATGTCAGAACACTCCGGCGAGTTTCGGCGCGCAGGCAATCGCTGCGACGATCAACAGCCACTTCACGACGAGATAGAGAACGAAATAGCGGTCGCGCAGTTCGATCAGCCTGTTCATCGCGCGATCTCCTATATTTGACTAAGCGCATTCGCAACCAAGCGTTCGCCGCTCACGATGTCATGCGCGGGCTCGACCCGCGCATCCATCACGAATGAATCTTGCGAAGAGAGATGGATTGCCGGGTCAAGCCCGGCAATGACGAGCGGCGACATCATCGCGCGATCTCCCATGTGGTCACAGGCTTGCCGTCGGCGTCCTTGCCGTCCTTGATCGCCACGCCCATTGCAGCAAGTTCGTCGCGAATTTCGTCTGATCGCTTGAAATCTTTGTTGGCACGCGCAACGGCACGATCAGCAATCATCTTGTCAAATTTTGCACTTAACTCATCATCGACGGCGACCTTAAACAAAAACTCCTGAAGATTTTTATCCCAGGCCCAACGCTTCAATCCTAGAAAATCTGCCGAACCGGCAAGTTTCTTTGCCGCTATGGAATCATTTGCTTTCGCAGCTTTCGCCCACACGTGCATCTGCGCGATCAGCGACGAAAAACTCAGATCATCAAATAACAGAGCAATCTCGTCGGGAACGTCGTATTCGACTTCCTTGTAAGAAAGTCCGTGCGGCAACAGAGCATCGTGCCAAGACCCGATATTTTGAAATGCCTCCTCCAAGGAGGCAGTGGTCCAATCAATCGGCGAGCGGTAATGCGTCTTCAACATCGCTAGTCGCACGACTTCTCCGGGCCATTTCCGCCCGCCGAATTTATCCGTCGCCAGCAACTCATTGATCGTCACGAAATTGCCGAGGCTCTTGCTCATCTTCTCGCCTTCGACCTGCAAGAAGCCGTTGTGCATCCAGTAATTCGCCATCGCATGCGTACCGTGCGCGCAGCGGGACTGAGCGATTTCGTTTTCATGATGCGGGAAGATGAGATCGAGACCGCCGCCGTGAATGTCGAACACGTCGCCCAAATATGCTGCACTCATCGCCGAACATTCGATGTGCCAGCCGGGGCGGCCCCTGCCCCACGGCGACTCCCAGCCGGGTTCGTTGTCTGAGGATTGCTTCCACAGCACGAAGTCGGCGGGATTTTTCTTGTGCGCGTCCACCGCGACGCGCGCACCGGCTTTCTGCTCGTCGAGCTTGCGGCCCGACAGCGCTCCGTAATCCTTCATCGACGAGGTGTCGAACAGCACCTCGCCGCCGGCTTCATACGCGTGACCGCGCGCGATCAACTGCCTGATGAGCGTCGTCATGTCCGCCTTGCCGTCGGCGCGCGGCAGAACGAAATCCGTCGCGCGCGGCTCGAATGTCGGCGGCAGGCATCCCAGCGCCGCAACGTCGGCATGGAATTGATTTGCAGTTTTTTCCGTGACCTTGCGGATCGCTTCGTTCAGCGGCATGCCGGGAAAGTCGCGCGCGGCGCGCTCGTTGATCTTGTCGTCGACGTCGGTGATGTTGCGGACGTAAGTGACGCGATCCGGCCCGTAGATGTGCCGAAGCAGCCGGAACAGCACGTCGAACACGATGACGGGGCGCGCGTTGCCGATATGGGCGAAGTCATAGACCGTCGGCCCGCACACATACATGCGCACGTTCGCAGGATCGAGCGGCGTGAAGACGCGCTTCTCCCTGGTCAGCGTATCGTAGAGCTTGAGCTCCATAGAAATCGCACCCTTAAGCCTGGTGTCCCAATTCGCTCGCTCGCCTCATGTCTCAGTGACGTCCCCAGCGAGCGAGCGAATTCAAGGGACACCAGAATTATGATTCGAGTGCGGTTTCGGTCCGCGCGTCCGCAAATGAACGTGCTGCAAACATGACGCGGACGCGCGAACCACCGCACTCGCGGCCGGGTCGTCCCATGATCTCGATTGAGAAAAGACGGCTCCAGCCAGCGAATCGCTAGCGAATAATCCCGCAAATAATAACGAGAGAGCCGTTCATGCGCGCCACAATGATCCAGCGGGGGCATTCGCGTCAAGGCGCGATTTCAAGGCCAGCGCCGCGCAGTTAATCATTTTTAACAGTTCAGGCGTATCCATGAAGCATCCCGAAAAGGTGCTTCATGCGAATCCTGTCCGCGCTTTCCGCCTGCCTCTTTGTCCTGGTCGCGACCCCGTCCCTTGCCGACAGCCGCGTGTTCATCATCGCCAATCAGGCCGATGGCTACGGCGTCGATAAATGTCTCGCCGGCGGCGAAAAATGCGGCGCGTCCGCCGCGCGGGCCTATTGCCAGTCGCGCGAGTTTTCGCAGGCCACCGCTTACCGCCGCATCGATCCCGATGAGGTGACGGGCGCGGTCACGAAACCCGGCGGCGGCATCTGCGGTCCCAACGGCTGCGGCGAATATGTCGCAATCACCTGCCAACGCTGATCTCACCGGATTTTGCGGTTCCCCGCCTTATCCGCGCCCCGGTTTGGACGTGACCTCGCCCCCGGAAGCTAGTATGGGAAGCCTCCGTTAGGCCGTATCGCGGCCATGCATCCGGGCCGGACAGTTTGACGAGTTTTTCTGACCATCGTTGGGTTGTTGCGGGCGCTGCGCTGTTGAGCGCGCTCGCGTTTGCGCACGATGCGTTCGCGCAAGGCTCGCCGCCTTTCGCGCAACAGCAGCAGCCGCAATCCGGCGGCGCGGGCAGTCCCATTTGCCAGCGGCTCATCGGCCAGTTGTCGTCGATCGACTCGAACGCAACCGGCGGCGACAGCGCCAAGGCCGATCAGATCCGCCGCTATGAAGACGCGCAGAACCGCCAGCAGCAGGAACTCGACCGCGTGCAGCAGCAGGCCAGGAACCAGGGCTGCGACAGCTCCGGATTCTTCTCGATGTTCGGCGGCGGCAATTCCGAGAAGTGCGGGCCGCTCAACACGCGCATCCAGCAGATGCGGCAAAATCTCGATCAGATCAATTCGAGCCTCGGCACGTTGCGCGCGGGCAATCTCGGCAATCCGGATCGCGACGGCCAGCGCCGCTCGGTTCTCACGGCACTCGCGCAGAACAATTGCGGCCCGCAATATGCGAATGCGGCGCGTGACGCGGGCGCCGGCGGATTTTTCCAGAACCTGTTCGGCGGCGTGACAAATCCCGGCGGCGAGTATGGCGCGGCCGGCGGCACCTACCGCACCGTCTGCGCGCGCACCTGCGACGGATTTTATTTCCCGGTCTCGTTCGCAACCGTGCCGAGCCGCTTTGCCGACGACGAGAAAACCTGCAAGCAGCTTTGCCCGAATGCCGAAGTCACGCTCTATTCCTACAAAAATCCCGGCGAGGACATGAACTCGGCGGTGTCGCTCAGCGGCCAGCCCTACTCGGCCTCGCCCAATGCGTTCAAATACCGTCAGGCGTTCGACAAATCTTGCAGCTGCCGCGCGGCGGGCCAATCTTGGTCGGACGCGATGAAGCATATCGACGAGCGCGACTCGATCTCGCAGGGCGACATCATCGTAACCGATGAAAGCTCGAAGAAGATGGCGCAGCCGCCGAAAGGCCCTGCGCCGAAAAA
>BFBZ01000008.1_pt340 | contig 45222 bp, 38 predicted proteins | sample 1888401 | NCBI WGS metagenome assembly BFBZ01 (sample SAMD00112614, study PRJDB3348) | symbiont metagenome | host: Chara braunii | reverse complement strand
TCATTTCCGGACAAGTTCCGGGCGCATAGCTCAGTTGGTAGAGCAGCTGACTCTTAATCAGCGGGTCCCAGGTTCGAGCCCTGGTGCGCCCACCATTGGAAAGTCTTTATTTTCCAAGCCCTTCGTGAAAGAGCCGCCGAGAACAAAATGGGTCTCGTGCGATCGGATACCTGAGTGAGCAAGGTGGACGGTCTGCTCTGTGCGTCGCCGCAGGGTTTGCTGCAGAACTGGATCGTTCCAGTCGGGCCCTCGATTCGCTGCCTCACTCAAACCCTCGATTCCTAGCTCTCCTCCAGAAGACGGATTTCGTGCTGAAGAACGGGCGCGCGCCCGCCAAGGCCCCCCGAGGTTGGACGCAGAAACAGCTCGTCGGAAGCCGTGCCGTGGGCCGCTCGGTCGCTAGAGGCCAGCACCATTGTGATCAGGGGCACGCGAAATCTCGACGTTCAGGCCGCCGTCAATCTGCGTCTGAAGGACTGCATCGTATGGTGGCGTGGCCCGTCTCGCGGTGGACCTGGTAGCTGAACCTGATGACTTGATCTGAACGATCCGATTTGAGTCGATAGGAAGTACCGTCTTGTGAGAAATCCGCTTCAAAGCCAGGTTCGAACGAATGCTCGTGACGCCAGGTATGCGCGACAGCTTGTTGACGATGAGGTCTTCAAGAGCCTCGATGTCGGACACCATCACGCGGAGAAGATAATCGCTGTCTCCGGTCATCAGATAACACTCCATCACCTGGCTCAAGCGATCGATTGAGCGCGTGAAGTTCTCCAGTGAGAGCTGGACCTGCTTCTCAAGCCTGACCTGTATGAAGGCGGTCACGCCGATCCCGACGACCGCCGGATCCAGCACGGCAATCCGCCGGTCGATCACTCCGAGTTTCTCGAGCGTACGAACGCGAGCGAGGCAGGGTGAGGGTGAGAGATTGACGCGCGAAGCAAGCTCGACGTTAGTCAAGCTGGCGTTCTGCTGCAGTTCATTCAGGATCTTTATATCGATCCGGTCGAGAGCTGTCGTTGTCATTCGATTTCTCCCTCGGGCAAACCGTAGCCCATCAAGGCCGGTCCCGCGCGTTGTCGCGCGTGGTGACATCTCCATGACAAGGATGCTAACCGCACCCGCCATCGTAGGAATTTCGATAAAACGACGACTTGTATCGAAAAACGGTCAATCTCCTCGAGGCTGGCCAAAGAGGCTCGCGGCAACCCTTTGCGTGCTCGTTCAAGCTTCCGAGCTGAAACTCGCCACGATCGAAATGGAGATCGATCATTGTAGCGGTGAATCTCGGTGCCGAAATCCGCGTGCTGTGGCACAGAATGCTGCTCAACCATGTGGGTGACCAACTGTTCGAGCATTAATGCCGAGCAAGTGGCGAAACTATCACGAGACGGTTGAAGCCTGCAGTGATCGCAGATCGACGGCCTGTCTAGGATCGGGAGTGAGACAGTGAAGCTCAAGCAAGTCTATATTACCGCCGCCGAACCCGAAGAACTGGCGCGGTTCTACGAGGCCCTCGGCCTGACGATCCGCTTCGCCGATCGTGGCAAGTGGATTCAGTTCGTCGGAGAGAAAGCCGCCCTTTGCATCGCGAGCCCGGCCGAATCCGTGTCGGAACCGTCTCGGAATGCTGTCCTCGTATTCGAGGTCGACGACCTCGAGTTCGCTCTCGGCCGCGTGCAGGAACACGGCGGAGAGGTGCTTGGTGAAGTCCGGGATATGGGAGCGCATGGTCGAGTGGCCCATTTCAGGGACCCGCAACACAATATGATCCAGCTCATTCAAGCTGCGGCCAGGTAGGGCTGGAATCGGCTCTCTGGATAGATTCGGCTCCATGCACCAGGGCGATCAATCATCATGAACCTCCAGGTGCCGCTTATGCCCAGTCAAGAAATCCCGGTCTTCAGCAGTGCCGAGTTCCGCAGCGCGATGCGCAACGTGCCGGGCGCCGTGCCGACCGGCGGATCACGCTGCGCTGGCGCAGAAATTTGCGGGGCAAGACGGAAGCAAGGGCGACATACGTTTCAGCGAAGGCTTGTGGCGCGAACTCGCTACGGGTGCACCAGGCCTGGTCGAGGCGATCTACAGCTTTGATGGCCGCGTGTCTGATTCGTACGATGCCGGTACCCACACGAACTTCGTCGGCGCGGTGGTGGCACAGGCAACAAACGCCGATCACAACCCCCTTGTCTATGTAAAGGGCGAATTCACTGTACCCAAGCGTTAGCGAGTCTGCCTCTTCTGGTCTCCGTTTCAAGCGTCGGTGTGATGCTGACTAGGTCGAGCAGAAAATGCTGCGATACCGCGCTTCGGCAGCGATCTATGTCAATGCAACCTTCGTGCAGTCGTTGTATGGCATTCAATGCCGAGGTGCATTGCATGGTCTGACCTCATGCAGAACGACGACGCCCTTCTTGTCGAGCGCCACCTCGACGTAGTCACCATCACCATGAACAGGCAGCCGGCTAACGCCTTGAACAACGGGCTGGTCAGCCGTTTGCTGGACGCCATTCGCACACTGTCCGCCCAGGCGCCCCCCACCGAGTATCGTTCTGGCCGGCGCAGGCGATCGCTTCTTCAGTGCGGGGGGGGGGGGCGACATCAAAGAAGTCGCGGGCGCCGAAATATCCGGACCGCGCATGAGGAATTTCCACGCGCTCCTGTGCGCGATGGAGAGATATCCGGGCCCGTTGGTGTGCGCCGTTCGTGGCTATGCTGTCGGAGGCGCATTGGAGTTCCTTCTTCACTCCTATTACGTCGTCGCGAATCGCGAGTGCATGGTCGGCTTTCCGGAGATAAACCACGGCCGCCTGCCTGCGGCCAAGGGAATGCGGCAGGCAGTCCGAAAGCTGGGGCTTCGGGAGGCCCAAATATTGCTCTACTGGGGCGAACTGGTCGACGCCCAGAAAGCCCACTGCGCGCGCAGGATTGCGACGTTACGGCGTGCGTCCGGGGCGGATCCGAGCGCGATATGATTGGCCTGCCAACAGCATAAAATTGGGAAAGTGATGCAGCCGCGGCTGGCATTCGGGCGAAAATATTGCTGCGCCTGTGAGAACGTCTGCCATCGCGAATTTCCCAAGGGACTTTACAAGATGGCACTTAAGTTCGGGTTCTGGTCGGAGCAGGAAACCCAGGTCGGGCAGAGCTATGCGCGCCGGCTTCATGAACTGGTTGACGAGGTGCGCCTCGCGGAAAAGATGGGTTTCGACTGCGTCGCGCTGTCCGAGCAGCATGTCGCTCTCGGGGGCATTTCGAGCTCTGCCCCAGAAGTCGTCTACGGCTACCTCGCCGCAGTGACATCGCGCGTCAAGTTGAGGTCTGCCGTGACCTTGATGCCGCAGAAGATCAATCATGCATTGCGGTCAGCAGAGCGACTGGCGGTCACCGATATCCTGTCGCATGGCCGCATGGAGTTCTACGCGGGCCGCGCCAATACGACCATCGCGATGCGGGCATTCAACGTTGACCCGAGCGAGACGCTTCCTCAAATGGAAGAAGGGATCGCGCTTCTCAAGAAATCGATGCGCGAGGATATCTTCACTTTCGAAGGCAAATACTATCAGGTTCCACCACGAATGCTGGTCCCCAAGCCGCTGCAGAAGCCGCATCCGGTGATCGGCATCGCCGCAACAAGTGAACGCAGCCACAGCTGGGCAGGCACCGAAGGGTTCGCTGTCCTGAGCAGCAACATCTACCAAGGGTGGGGCTATCAAGCAAAGCTGATCGACACCTACCGGCGTGCCTGGAAGCGTGACGAGTTCGGTCCGCTCGATCGCTCGCGCATCGGTCTTCCGCTGTTCTTCGGCATTGGTCCCACGGACCAGAAGGCGAAGGAAGACTATGCCGAGCCTCTGATGCATTACGCACGGATCGCGACCGATGCATATCCGCGGCTGGCGAAGCTCTCTGATGACTACGCCTACATGAGCGAGAGCCAGCCGGCGGCTGAACGCGCTGGGAAGGATTGGGATTACCTTCTCAATGAGTCGGCGACCACGGTCTGCGGAAGTCCGGACACTGTCATCCGGCAGCTCGAGAAATTCGAGGCGTTGGGCATCGACGAAGTTCTGCTTCATCTCGATTCGGTGAACCACGAGAAAATCATGGAGGCGATCGAAATGTGCGGCCGTTACGTGATCCCGCATTTCAACGACAAGAACAACGTCGTGCGCCCCACCGAGGATATCCTCGACAAGATCCGGGCCATGCGGCCTCAAAAGTAATTCCAGGACAAACAGGACGGAAACATCGATGTCACAGCACAGCTACAAGTACCTGATCGTCGAAAAGCGCCCCAGCGGCGTCGCTATCGTAACGATGAATCGCCCGGAAATCCTGAACGCCATCAACTGGGATATGCACGAGGAGCTGGAGCGGGTCTTTGTCGACCTCGATCACGACAAGGACGTTCGCGCGATCGTCTTGACTGGCGCCGGGCGTGGTTTCTGTTCCGGCGGCGACCAGAAGTCGCTCGACAAGGGTCCGCTGCCGTCGCCGACCAGGAGCGGCCGTCACCTGGTCCGCAACATGCTCGAGGTCGAGGTGCCGATCGTCGCGGCCGTCAACGGTGTTGCCGTCGGACTCGGGGCGACGCTTGCTCTGTTCTGCGATGTCATCTTCGCAAATTCGACCGCGCGATTTGCCGACACGCATGTGACGGCCGGGGTAGTCGCGGGCGACGGCGGCGCCGTGATCTGGCCGTTGTTGATGGGGCCGGTACGGGCGAAGCACTATCTCATGACCGGAGAATTCATTTCCGCCGATAAGGCCGCCGCCATCGGCATGATCAACGAAGTTGTTGCGGACGGAGACGTTATGGACGCGGCGGTCGAATATGCCGAAATGCTGGCAAGCGGTCCCCGCGAGTCGATCATCTGGACGAAATACAGCGTCAACAAGATCATCAAGCAGTACGCGCATCTCGTACTTGATACGTCGGGCGCGCTGGAGATGCTGACGTTCGCCTTGCCTGAGCGTCGCGAGGCGGTCGCTGCCTTCGCCGAAAAACGTAGGCGTTTCGCGGAGCGGTGAGATGGACGTCGAAGCCATCACGTCGGGTTCCCAACTCGTCGACGTGACGATTCCGCAGCTTCTTTGCGCGCGAAGAGCGGGGTACCCCGAGACGGTCGCGTATAAGCAGAAACGTCACGGCGAATGGATCGCCGTGACCTGGAGGCAGTACTCGGATCAGGTGGCCAATCTGGGGGCCGCCTTGCAGAAGGCCGGGTTCAAACGCGGTGACCGCGTGGCCATCATGGGGGATGTGTCCCAGGAATGGCTTGTCGCCGACATGGCGACGATCTGCGTCGGCGGGGTCATGGTTGGCATCTACTTTACTTCGTCGCCAGAGGAAGTCGGTTACTACCTGAACGATTCCGAAGCCTCCTTCATTTTCGTCGGTGGCGAGCTTCAGCTCAGTGCCGTTCTGGCGTCCGGTCAAGCCGACAAGTTACGGAAGATCGTCGTGCTTGATCCGGAGTGGAATGGGGTGAGTGCGGCGATAAACGTCGTCCCTCTCAAAGCTTTTTGCGAGAGGACTACCGTCGATGCCGATGGATTTCTTCGGGAGCAAGCTGCGATAGCTGATGCGAGCGATCTGGCCAGCATCGGATACACATCGGGCACCACGGGCTTTCCGAAAGGCGCGATGCTGACCCATCTGTCGTTACTCGCAGGTGCACACAGCGTGACGACGTTCAGCCCGAGCATGCGTGCTGATATGCATCGCGTCGTCGTCCATCTGCCGATGTCGCATACGGTCGCGCGCGCGCAAGCAACGACGTTGCCTTTGCTGATCCGGATGGTGCCGCATTTCGGCGAGACCAGCATGGAGTTTGCTCAAACGATCAAGGATGTGAAGCCGACATACTTCACGGCGCCGCCCCGCTTCTATCAACGGTTTGCCACGCAGATTCTCAGTAAGGTCCATTCCGGGTCTGCGAAGCAGAAGCAGGACTATCAGCTTGCGATGACAGTCGCCCGGAAGGCGCTCGACGACCGTCAGGCCGGCGGAACGCCAGATCCCTTGCTATCAGCTCTGTTCGCTGCATGCCAGGATCGGATCTTTCGCCCTCTTCTTGCAGAAGTCGGCTTCGAAGAGCTCGCGATCGCCTACACATCGTCGGCTGCGATGCCGTCCGAACTCATGTCGCTATGGCAGCTATGGGGACTGCAGCTGAAGGAATGCTATGGCCAGACAGAACTGGTCGGAGCCAACCTGGTCCAGATGGCGGAATGGCCGGAGGCCGGCACTGTTGGCGTGCCTGTGCATGATGCAGCCTGGGAGACAGCGGTTCTCGAAGACGGGGAGATGATCGTCCGGGGCCCGGGCCTATTTGTCGGGTACTGGAACAAGCTGGAGGAAACCAAGGCAGCTCTGCGCGACGGTTGGCTTTACACCGGCGACATTGTGGAGATCGGACCGACGGGTCTCTTCAAGCTGGTCGACCGGAAGAAAGAGATCATCAACACCTCCAACGGGAAGTCCATCAGCCCGACGCAGATCGAGAATGAACTCAGGCGCAGCCCGTTCATCTCCGAGGCGGCGGTGATCGGAGAAGGAAAGAAGTATCTCGCGGCGTTGATCGAGGTCGACGCGATCGCGACGATAGAGTGGGCGAGATCGCGTGATCCTCAGGTTGCGCAGTACGCGGACCTGGCGAACTCGGAGATCATCGTCCGGATGATCGAAGGTGAGATCGGCAAGGCGAACGCCAAGTTGGCGAGAGCCGAGCAGATCAAGGCCTTTCGGATCCTGCCGGAAGAGCTGTCTCCCGAGAATGGGGTGATGACCCCAACCCGGAAGAAGCGGCGGAAGCAAATCATGGAGAGGTATCGGTCGTTGATCGATACACTCTACGACGAGAGTGAAGAAAACCTCGTCAGGGCCGAAATGAGAACGTGATGTGAACGGAGGCGCTTGCTGCGTAATATGCACGCCAGCGCGCATCGCTTACGCGCGTGCACAGGCAAACCTGCGCTGTTCGCGCAGGAGACCGCGCCGTTGTTGACATGGAAAGTGCTGTGACGACGCTGCACCGGCGGAATGAAACGCCTATGCGAGCGGCTCGCGACTGACGAGGCTGGACCGCTCGGCAAGGAAACGACGAGGGCTCTTGCCCATTGTCTTCTTGAACATGGTGATGAAGGCGCTCGGCGTCTCATAGCCGAGATCGAGTGAGACGGCCTGAACGGAAGATCCGGTTGATAGTCGTTGGAGCGCGACGAGGATGTGTAGGCGTTGTCGCCAGCGTCCGAATGTCATTCCGGTTTCCTTCAACACCAGGCGGGCGAAGGTACGCACGCTCATCGCATATCGTGCAGCTAGCTCCTCGATTGTGCTGCGATCCGCAGGATCGTTGAGTAGAGAAGTGGCCAGATGCTGAAGTCGGCTGTCCGCGGAGATCGGCAGGTACATCTGTTCGGTGGACATCTGCACCAACTCGTCGAGCAGCACGCGCCCGAGTCGGCTTGTCGGTCCCTCCATTGGATACAGGGGCGGAAATACCGACAATCGATGGATCAACTCGCGAACGAGCGACGATATCGTGAATGTGCAGCAGGTCGTTGGAAGCGTGCTCGCCTGCGGGTCGATGAAGACGACGTAGACCTTTCCGGCATCTGACATGCAGTTGCTGTGCAGCACTCCGGCGGGTATCCATACGGCACCCTGCGGCGGAACGATCCATAGTCCTCCCGGTGCACGACACATGACCGAGCCGTGAGAGGCGACCACCAACTGGCCCTTCCTATGCGCATGAAGTGGTAGCTCATCGTTCCCTTGACCTGTTTCGATGCAGAGGGAAACAATTGGCCGGTCGAACTGGTCTGGATCGATCGGATCGTAATTGATCCGAAGGTCCGACAAATTTATTCGGGCAAAGCCGTGATCCGTTTCGAGACCGGTTGGCCAGTGCATCGAGTTCGCTCGTGGAAACTGCCGTCCCAGCCGTTAGATGCCGACAAGGCCCGCGGAAAGTTCCGTCAAAGCATAACGCTCCGGCATATGATCGTCACGGAAAACCAGACTCTTGCGAAGAGACCTGAGCAGATATCGTCGTGCGACCAGCACCCATTCCAGGCCGGAAACGTCCAGTGGTACGACCGGCAAGTCTTTGATTGTTCTCAACCCGTCGCGGTCTCTTGACTAGCGGATCCCAGGTTCGAGCCCTGGTTCGCCCACCAAGCTTTCATAGCTCAGGTTCGCCTCCATCAGGCTATCCGGCCAGCGGTCGCCTATTCCGATCACGCATCCGCTGGCGTTCCTCCTCTCTATGTTTCCCCCAGTCGCAATACGCCCGGGTGCCGTCCCATTGTCGCGCGTGCCGCGTCGCTCTGCTCGGTCACCATTCGAAACGTCATTCATCGCGATGGACCCGCGGCCGCTGGGCGCGCGGGGGTGGCGCCTCGCGCGGGAGCGATGCGCGCGGCGCCGGGCAGGGAGGCGGGCGCGCGCGTCAAGGATGGTTGACAGGGAGGCCTGCCCACTCTAATCACGCCACCAACCAGCTAATTAATCAATTAATTAAGGCTCGAAACCCTAGGGAAAGAATCCGCCTGATGCCGGCCGGCCAAAAACATCCGAAGCTGCTTGCCCCGCGCGGTGGTGGTGGCTTCAATGGGCTGGACCACCAAGCGCTCATGGATTCTCTGCCGGCCGGCCTTGAACGGCCCATGTATGGCCTTCTCCAGCAGGTCGCGCGGCCTGCCGAACACGCGCAGCGTGTCGTCGCCGTGATGATCTCGAGCGGCGCTCCGGCGATACACCCGGCCACCGTGTCGAGCCGCCGATCGCACAACGAGCTGTTCGGTATCGCCGTGATCACCGGCGCAGCGCCCGCCGATCGCTTTCATCCGATCCCGCGTGCAGATCGGCTCGCGCGTGTGCCGCATCGCATTGCGCGCGCGGCCGCCACGGCGCCGATCGGCGCATCCCGCCCGAACCTGGGTGGGCTTCATTCACCCGTAAGCAAATGAGGAGTGAGGCGCAACGATGGGACGTCGATCTGAAGTATTGATGGCGCAAGACACGGACGGTACCGACAACCGGCGCGTGATCCAGGTGGTATCGCGCGCATTCGACATCGTGCGTTGCTTCGAAGGCCGAAGCATTCGCCTGGGCAATCGCGAGATCGCCGATCGCTGCGGTCTTCCCCGCTCGACGGTCTCCCGTCTCACGCTGACCCTCACCCAGATCGGCCAATTGATCTACCTGCCGCAAGAGCAGAAGTATGCGCTCGGTCCCCACGCCGCGGCGCCCGGCGCTCCGTTGTTTGCGCAAGGGGCCGACAAGCCCGCCTGTGCCGATGAGCGGGAACGCCGCACGGTGCCGCGCTTCGAGTATTTCGAAGATCAGCGCAACTCGATTGCCGAGCCGCTTTCGGTGACGCCACACCGCTGACGACCCATCTCATTCCGAAGCGGTACGCGCACCGGAATGGTCGGGACGTCGGTACGAGTCAATCTGAGCAAAACATCTGAAACGAAGGGGAAACGCATGCCCGAAGCATACATCATCGACGCCGTCCGCACGCCGCGTGGCATCGGTAAGCCCGGCAAGGGCGCACTGTCGCACCTGCACCCGCAGCAGCTGGCAGCAACCGTGCTCGGCGCGCTCAAGGAGCGCAACAAGCTCGATACGTCGACCGTCGACGACATCATCTGGTCGACCTCGACCCAGGAAGGCAAGCAGGGCGGCGATCTCGGCCGCATGTCGGCGCTCGCGGCCGGCTACGACATCAATGCCAGCGGTACGACACTGGATCGGTTCTGTGGCGGCGGCATCACCTCGGTGAACCTCGCGGCAGCCTCTGTCATGTCGGGGATGGAAGATTGCGTCATCGCCGGTGGCACCGAGATGATGAGCTATCAGCAGACCCTCGCCGCCGAGCGCTCCAAGGCGGGCCAGCCGGCGCGGATGATGGGTTCCGGCAATCCGGCGCTCGACGAGATTCATCCGCAGTCCCACCAGGGCGTGTGCGGCGACGCCATCGCGACGCGCGAGGGGATCAGCCGCGAGGCCTGCGATGCCCTGGCACTGACCAGCCAGCAGCGCGCCAAGCGGGCGATCGACGAAGGCCGCTTCGCCAAGTCGGTGATCCCGGTCCTCAACGACGACGGCAGCGTGGCCCTCGGCCGTGAGGAATTCCCGCGTCCCGAGACCACCGCCGAAGGCTTGGCTTCGCTCAAGCCCAGCTTCGAACAGCTTGCCGATTTCGATCTCGGCAACGGCACGACCTTCAAGAAGCAGATCCAGCGCCGCTATCCGGGCCTCGAGTGGAAGGGCGTGCATCATGCCGGCAACAGCTCGGGCGTGGTGGACGGCGCCGCCGCGGTGCTGATCACGTCGAAGGACTATGCCGAGAAGCACGGCCTCAAGCCGCGCGGCCGGATCGTGGCCTATGCCAACCAGGGTGATGACCCGACGCTGATGCTGAACGCGCCGGTCCCGGCGGCCAAGAAGGTTCTCGCCAAGGCCGGCCTGACCAAGAACGACATCGATGTCTGGGAGATCAACGAGGCGTTCGCGGTCGTCGCCGAGAAGTTCATCCGCGACCTCGACCTCAATCGCGAGAAGGTCAACATCAACGGCGGCTCGATCGCGCTCGGCCATCCGATCGGCGCGACCGGATCGATCCTGATCGGCACCGCGCTCGACGAGCTCGAGCGCAGCGGCGGTCGTTATGGTCTGGTCACCATGTGCGCCGCCGGCGGCATGGCGCCCGCCATCATCATCGAACGCCTCTGATCGCGAAAGGATAACGCAATGAAACTCGATTCATCGGTCGCCGCCGTCGTCACCGGCGGCGCGTCGGGCCTCGGCGCTGCGACCTCTCGTGCACTTGCCGCGCAAGGTGTGAAGGTCGCGATCTTCGACTTCAACGAAGAGAAGGGCGAAGCCATCGCCAAGGAAATCGGCGGCGCGTTCTGCAAGGTCGACGTCACCTCCGACGAGCAGGTCGATGCGGGCTTCGCCAAGGCCCGCGCGGCCCACGGCCAGGAGCGCATCCTGGTGAACTGCGCCGGCACCGGCAATGCGGTGAAGACCGCGGGCCGGGACAAGAAGACCGGCGAGCCCACGCACTTCCCGATCGACGCCTTCAACCGCATCATCCAGATCAACCTTATCGGCACCTTCCGCTGCATCGCCAAGTCGGCGCAGGGCATGCTGTCGCTGGCTCCGCTCGAGCACGGTGAGCGCGGCGCGGTCGTGAATACGGCATCGGTCGCGGCCGAGGACGGCCAGATGGGGCAGGCGGCTTATTCGGCTTCGAAGGCCGGTGTCGTCGGCATGACCCTGCCGATCGCGCGCGACCTGATGGCCGAGGGCATCCGCGTCAACACCATCCTGCCGGGCATCTTCAACACCCCGCTGTTGCAGGGCGCCCCTGAGAACGTCAAGGCCGCGCTCAGCGCGTCGGTGCCGTTCCCAAAGCGCCTCGGCATGCCGGAGGAATATGCGCATCTGGCGCTGACCATGATCACCAATGGCTATTTCAACGGTGAAGACGTCCGTCTCGATGGCGCCATCCGCATGGCGCCGCGTTAGAGCATGATCCGGAAAAGTACGTAGCGGTTTTCCGAAAAGATCATGCTCAAACAATAAGCACGGCAACAGGAGACGAAAGCGATGTCCGAAGAAACTCCGGTCCTCACTGAAGTCCGCGGACCGATCCTGATCATCACGCTGAACCGGCCGGAAGCCAAGAACGCCGCCAACCTCGCCCTATCCAAGGGCGTGGCAGCGGCGATCGACCGGCTCGACGCCGACGATGCGCTCAGCGTCGGCATCATCACCGGCGCCGGCGGCACGTTCTGCTCGGGCATGGACCTCAAGGGGTTCCTCAAGGGCGAGCGGCCGTCGATCCCCGGCCGCGGCTTCGCCGGCCTCACCGAGGCACCGCCGAAGAAGCCGCTGATCGCGGCGGTCGACGGCTACGCGCTCGCTGGTGGGATGGAGATCGCGCTGTCGTGCGACATGATCGTCGCCAACCGCAACGCCAAGTTCGGGATCCCTGAGGTGAAGCGCGGGCTGGCGGCCGCGGCCGGCGGGCTGATCCGTATGCCGCGCCAGATGCCGTTCCGCGTGGCGATGGAGTTCGCGTTGACGGGTGAGTTCTTCGGCGCCGAACGCGCCTATGAGCTCGGCATCATCAATCGCGTCACCGACGGCCCGGCGCTTGAGGCCGCGCTCGCGCTTGCGGCCGCGATCGGCGCCAACGGGCCGCTCGCGGTGAAGGCATCCAAGCAGGTGATCGTCGAATCCCGCCTCTGGCCGGAAGACCAGATGTGGAAGAATCAGCAGGAGATCGTCGGTCCGGTCTTCGTGTCCGAGGACGCCCGCGAGGGTGCCGCTGCTTTCGCAGAAAAACGCGCGCCGAACTGGAAGGGCAAGTAAGGCGCCGACTGTTTCGATGACAGAGCGTCGGTTTTGTTGAAGCAAAACCGACGCTCCAGTTTTTTGTTAGTGCCTCGCCGCAGAGCGTGATTGGGTGAACGATGCGCAGCTTTACCGAAGACCAGGTCATCTTCCGCGATTCCTACCGCAAGTTTCTCGCCAGCGAGATCGCGCCCCATATGGAGGAGTGGCGAGAGGCTGGCATCGTCGATCGCAGCGCGTTCAAGAAGGCGGGCGACCTCGGCTTCCTGATGATCTGGCCCGAGGAAAAACACGGCGGCATGGGCGATGAGGACTTCCGCTACGAGCAGATCATCATCGAGGAGACCGCGCGCTCCGGCTGCAAGGGCTGGTTCAACACGCTGCACAGCCGCCTGGTCGGCTCCTATTTCAAGCGCTTTGGCACCGAGGAGCAGCGCGCCCGCTTCCTGCCCAAATGCGTCAGCGGCGAGACCATCCTGGCGATCGCGATGACCGAGCCAGGCGCGGGCTCGGACCTCGCGGGCATGCGGACGACAGCCGAGGACAAGGGCGATCATTTCCTGCTCAATGGCTCGAAGACTTACATTTCCAACGGCATCAATTCGGACGTGGTGATCGTCGCGGCCAAGCTCGCTGGCGCCGAGAAGAAGCACGCCATGGTGCTCTTGATCGTCGAACGCGGCATGGAAGGCTTCGAGCGGGGCCGCAATCTCAAGAAGATGGGCATGCCGGCGCAGGACACGGCCGAGCTGTTCTTCAACAATGTGAAAGTGCCCAAGGCCAACGTGCTGGGAGAGCCGGGCAGGGGCTTTTATTATCTGATGGAAGGCCTGGCCGAGGAGCGGCTGATCTCCGCGGTCGGATCGATCGCCAATGCCCGCAAGGCATTCGACATCACGCGCACTTACGTGATGGATCGCAAGCTGTTCGGCCGGCCGCTCGCCGAACAACAGAACACCCAGTTCCGCATGGCGGAGATGGATGCCGAGATCGATCTCGTGCAGGTCTATGTCGATCACTGCGTGGCCGAGCACAATGCGGGGCGGCTGACCAGCAACATGGGCGCCAAGGCCAAGATGATGTCGTCGGAAGTCGAGTGGAAGATGCTCGACCTCGGCGTGCAGCTGCACGGCGGCGCGGGATTCATGGATGAATATCCGATCAGCCGGATGTTCACCGACGCGCGCGTCAATCGGATACTGGCCGGAAGCTCAGAGGTGATGCGGCTGATCATCGGCCGCGATGTGTTCTCGGAACACTACAAGAGCATTCTGGACTAGCCGTTCCAGCCATATCACTCCGCGTCAGCCGCGCGCCTGGCGCAGCGGCTCGCGCGCGTACTCCTTCGAGCGCAGCAGCGCATCGGCGAAGATCGGCTCCCAGGAGCGGATGTGGCTGCGCAGCAAGGCTGGCAGCGCCTCGGTCTCGCCGGCGAGCGCGAGCTCGATAAGCCGGTAGTGCTCGGGCACCGAGGCCTGCTGCCGCTCGAGGCCGGCGCGGGAGCTGATGCCATAGAGCCGCATCTTGTCGCGCAGGCCCATCACCATCTCGGTCAGGAGCTCGTTGCCAGCGGCCGCGACGAGCTCGCGATGATAGTTGCGGTCGGCTTCGAGATAGAGCTGGACGTCGTCGGTCTCGACGGCCTTGGCGATCTGGTCGGCCCATCCGCGCACCGCTGGCAGATCCTTGGGCGGATTGGTAGCGACCAGCACCGCGGCGTGCAGCTCCAGCACCTCGCGCATGTCGAACAAATTGTGCAACTCGGTCAACGTCGGCTCGACGACCTTGAAGCCGCGATTGCGCATCGGCTCGACCAGGCCGCCGCGGCTGAGCTCGAGCAATGCTTCGCGCACCGGGGTCGAGGAGACACCGAGGCTCGCGGCGAGACTCGGCACCGAATACATTGTGCCCGGCAGGCTCTGCCCGGAAATGATCTCGGCGCGCACCCGCTGCAGCACCTGTTCGCGCAAATTCTGGTCCATGGGTGGTCGCCGCCGCCTCTCGTTGGGAACTCCGATTCGTCCCTGATTATTACTTAGCCTTGACGGGAGCGGTAGCGTATGACGTAAATGTGTAACGCATTACCAAAATGCGTCACAAGGACTGACTTGACCATGAGACGGCGGTGAAACAGCGGCTACCTGGCTATTGTACGCTTTGTCGCTCGCGCTGCGGTGCTGTCACCGTGGTGGAGGACGGGCGTCTGGTCGGCGTGGAGGTATTAAATAACCACCCGACCGGTGGCGCGCTCTGCGCCAAAGGCTGTCTCTTATACACATCTAGATGTGTATAAGAGACAGGTCGCTCGCGCTGCGGTGCTGTCACCGTGGTGGAGGACGGGCGTCTGGTCGGCGTGGAGGTATTAAATAACCACCCGACCGGTGGCGCGCTCTGCGCCAAAGGCCGTGCCGCCCCCGAAATCGTCGCCAGCCCGCGCCGTCTGACTGTTCCGCTCAAGCGGACCCGTCCGCGTGACGCCGCCGATCCGGGCTGGGTCGAGGTGTCATGGGACGAGGCGTTGACCGAGATCGCCGGCCGGCTCGCCACCATCCGCGCCGAAAGCGGCGCCGAGGCGGTGGCATTCGGCGTCACCACGCCGAGCGGCACGCCGATGGTCGACAGCTTCGAATGGGTCGAGCGGTTCATCCGCGGCTTCGGCAGTCCGAACCTGATCTACGCAGTCGAGATCTGCGGCTGGCACAAGGACTATGCGCACGCGCTGACCTTCGGTCGCGGCATCGGTTTCCCCGACTACGACAATGCGGATGCGATCGTGCTGTGGGGCCACAACCCCGCGCGCACCTGGCTTGCGCAGGCGACGCGGATTGCTGACGCGCGGCGGCGCGGCGCCAAGGTCGTCGTCGTCGATCCCAAGCCGAACGGCTCGGGCCAGCAGGCCGATCTCTGGCTGCGCATCCGTCCGGGCGCCGACGGTGCGCTCGCGATGGGGGCGATCCGTCATCTCATCGCGACCGGCAGCTTCGATGCGGATTTCGTCGACGCGTGGACCAATGGAGCGCTGTTGGTCGATCGCGCGACCGGGCGTTTCCTGCGCGCCGACGCGTTGTGGCCGGATGGCGCGCCGGACGCTTTCGTCCGCCTCGATGCGTCGGGCGCGCCGGTGCCCTGCGATACCCGCTATCCGCAGAGCGGTGGCCGGTTGCGCGGCGTGCTGTCGGTGCGTGCACGCGATGGCCGAATGATCTCGGCCGCAACCGCGTTCGAGCTGCTCGCGGAGCGGGCTGCAGCCTACACGCCGGCGCGCGTGGCGGAGCTGACCTGGCTGCCTGTCGAGGACATCGAGGCGTGCAACGCGTTGCTCGCGGCCCGGCCGCGGCTCGCCTATCATTCCTGGACCGGCGTCGGGCAACACACCAATGCAACCGCGATCGAGCGCGCCATCGCGTCGCTCTACGCGTTGACCGGCGCCTGCGATCGGCCAGGCGGCAATCGCTGGCCGGTGCCGCCGCCGACGCGCGCGCTCAACGATTACGATATCCTGTCGCGGGAGCAGCAGGCCAAGGCGCTCGGCATCGCCGAGCTGCCGCTTGGCCCGCCTGCGAAGGGCTGGATCACGGCGCGTGATTTCAGCCGGGCCGTGCTCGATGGCGAGCCCTATCAAGTGCGAGCGTTGGTCGCCTTCGGCACCAATTTCGTGGTCTCGCAGGGCCATTCCGAGCGCAACAAGGCGGCACTCAACGCGCTGGAATTCCAGGTTCACATCGACATGTTCATGAACCCGACCGCGGAGAGCGCCGATTTCGTGCTGCCGGCGAGTACACCGTGGGAGCGCGATGCGCTCAAGATCGGGTTCGAGATCACGCAAGCAGCGGTCGAGACCGTGCAGTTTCGTCCGCGCATGGTCGAGCCGGTCGGCGCGGTCAAGGCCGATTACGAAATCGCAGCAGAGCTGGCGCTGAAGCTTGGCATGGACGAGTTGTTCTTCGGCGGCGACATCAAGGCCGGCTGGAACTACCAGCTGGCGCCGCTCGGGATCGGCGTCGAGGATTTGCGCGCGCATCCCGAAGGACGGCGCTTCCCGCAAGCCTTCCGTGACGAAAAATACGCGGTTGCACGCGAGGACGGAACGGTCGCCGGGTTCGCGACGCCGACGCGACGTGTCGAGATCTATTCGGAGCTGATGCTGGGACACGGGCACGATCCGTTGCCCGATCACGTCGAACCGGTCGGGAGCCCGCTCACGGCGGCTACGGACGAGCGCTTTCCGCTCGTGCTCTCCACGGCCAAGAGCGGCTGGTTCGTGCACTCCTCCTGGCGGCATGTCGCCTCGCTGCGGCGAAAGTCACCGGATCCGACCGTCGAGATCAGCCCGCAACTCGCCGCGCGGCGAGCGCTGGTGGAGGGCGACTGGGCCGTGGTGGAGACAGAAGGCGGCGCGGTGCGGCTGAAGGTGCGGCTCAATGCGGCGCTCGACGATCGCATTGTGGTCGCCGAATTCGGCTGGTGGGAGGATTGCCCGCCGCTGGGCCGCGATCGCACCGCGGCGGCGGGTATCCGCACGCGCAACATCAACGCCGTGCTGCGCGACGATGCGCGCGATCCCGTCAGCGGCTCGGTGCCGCTGCGCGCTATTGTCTGCGATATCAGGCGCGACGGCGTAGCAAGCCGCGGCGTCTGGAGCGGCCAGCGGTGGTTTGTGGTTGGCGAGCGCCGCGTCGAGGCCGATAACGTCGTCGCCCTCAGCCTGCTGCCGCGTGATGGTGGGCCGCTGCCCGAGTTCCTGCCCGGACAGCACGTCATGATCTCGTTGCCCGGTGCAGCGGAGGCGCGCGCCTATTCGCTGACCGGGTCGGGCGATCTGCCGGACGCGCTGTCGATCGCGGTGAAGGGGCGCTTCTTCGGCGAAATGCGCCGTGGTGACATGCCGTTCTTCATGCCGGATCGCCTGCATGATCTTGCGGTCGGCGACGAGGTGCTGCTGGAGCCGCCGGGCGGCATCTTCACCCCGCCATTGAAGGGGCCGCGGCCGCTGATCTTCCTCGCCGCTGGCATCGGCATCACGCCGTTCATCAGCCATCTCGAGACGCTGCAACGCATTGCGCCACAGGATCGCGTTGGCGAGATCTTGCTGCTGCATGGCTGCCGCAACAGTCGTGAACATCCGTTCGCACAGCGGCTTGCCGAGCTGGAAGCCGGCACGCCAGAGCTGAAGCGCCTGACGTTCTACTCCGCGGCGCTCGCGCAGGACCCGATCGGCGCGCATTCACTGCGCAAGGGACGGCTCGATCTCGCGCAGGTCGAGCCGTTGCTGGCCCGCCGGCCGCTGGTCTACATCTGCGGTTCGCCGGATTTCGTCACGGCGCAAATCGAGGCTGCGGTGGCGCTCGGTATCCCGCGCTTCGATATCTTTGCCGAAAGCTTCGTGTCGCCGCCCGCGGTGCCGGACAACCTTGCGCCGCGGACCATCCGGCTGGCCGGCAGCAAGCAAAGTTTCTTGTGGGGACCGGAGCAAGGCACCTTGCTCGACGCAGCCAGCGCGGCGGGCGTCGCGCTGCCGAGCGGTTGCCGCGTCGGGCAATGCGAAAGCTGCGCGGTCGAGGTCGTCGATGGGGAGTTCACCCATCTCGGTCCGGTCGATAGCAGCGAGGGACGATGCCTCGCCTGCCAGGCCGTGCCGCTCACCGATCTCACGCTCGCGCTTTGATGACCAAACACGATTGAAGACGAACCGCATCACCGGAAGGGGATCAGATTGATGACGAATGCAACGCACGATCAAACCGTGAGCCTGCGAAAACCTGTCGCTGACAACATCATGGCGCGATTTTCGCAGGCCCTGGTGGCGTTCGCGGAGCGCTGGTTTCCGGATGCGTATGTCTTTGTCCTGATCGCGGTGATCGCCGTCGCCGCAGGCGCGATCCTGCATGGCGGCTCGCCGCTCGCCGTCAGCCGCGCATTCGGCGACGGGTTCTGGAATCTGATTCCCTTCACGATGCAGATGGCGCTGGTCGCGATCGGCGGCTATGTCGTGGCGATGTCGCCGCCGGTGGCGGCCGTGCTGACGCGGCTCGCCAGCGTGCCGAAGACCGGGCGTGGCGCGGTGGTGTTCGTGGGCGTGCTCAGCATCTTTCTCTCGCTGCTGAACTGGGGCCTCAGCCTGATCTTCTCCGGCCTCCTGGTGCGGGAGATCGCGCGGCGCACCGACATCCGGCTCGATTACCGGGCCGCCGGCGCGGCCGGCTATCTCGGGCTCGGTTGCGGCTTCACGCTCGGCATCACGTCGTCGGCCGCGCAGCTTCAGGCCAACGCCGGCAGCATTCCGGCATCGCTGCTGCCGATCACCGGCGTGATCGGCTTCTCGGAAACCATCCTGACCTGGCAGAACATGGTCACCGTCGTGATGGTGACCGTGGTGTCGGCGGCGATCTGCTACTTCACGACGCCGGCGCCGGAACAGGCCAAGACGGCGGAAGACCTCGGCGTCGCGCTCGGCGATGATCGCATCGAGGCCAGGAAGCCGGCGCGGCCGGGCGATTGGCTCGAATTCAGCCCGCTGCTCACGATCCTGATCGCGCTGCTTGCCGCCGGCTGGCTGTGGCAGACGTTCCAGTCGGGCAATCCGCTGATCACGCTGTCGGGGCTTAACACTTACAATTTTGTCTTTCTCATTCTCGGCATCGTGCTGCACTGGCGGCCGCGCAGCCTGATCGAGTCATTCTCCAAGGCGATGCCGAGCGTGTCTGGCGTGCTGCTGCAATTTCCGTTCTATGCCGGCATCGCGCAGATCCTGACCAAGGTGCCGAACAGCAGCGGCACGACGCTGTCGGATACGATCGCGCACTGGTTCGTCGGCGCCTCCAGCAATTCCACCGTGTTCTCGTTCCTGGTCGGCATCTATTCGGCGCTGCTCGGATTCTTCGTGCCGTCGGCCGGCGGCAAATGGATCATCGAGGCGCCCTACATCATGAAGGCGGCCAACGATATCGGCGCGCATCTCGGCTGGACGGTCATGGTCTACAACATCGCCGAGACGCTGCCGAACTTCATCAATCCATTCTGGATGCTGCCGCTGCTCGGCATTCTCGGCCTGAAGTCGAAGGATCTGATCGGCTACACCTCGATGCAGTTCTTCATCCACTTCCCGATCGTGATGCTGCTGGCCGCGATCCTGATGGCGACCTTCACCTATCACCCGCCGATCCTGCCCTGAACGATTGGGTCGGGCACCAGGACGCGGTGCCCGGCCACGATTCCGTCAACTCAGGCCGGCCGCTTCAGGCATCACCAAAACTGTGCTGTTTTTCCGCCGCCCGCGAATGAGGCTTCTCGCCGGGCTCTGATCTTTGGTCAGTCATTTCATTGACCGTCGCGCGGTTCGGCCGGATATTGGTGCGCAATATCCGTGTCGTTCAAGGTCACCGCAATGAGACATATCCACCGCAGCCTGATGTGCGACATGCGTCACCGCATGCAGCATCGCTGCGTCTCGGCGGCGACCGGCGTCTGTTGTTGATCGCTTCGAAAATCCAGAGCACCCGACAATCAGACAGGAGCGCCGTCATTCGGCGATCGAGCACACATGTCCAAAAACCAAGCCCAGCCGTCCCAAGCCTACGTCATCGAAGTCTCGGATCGAACCGCGGGTATCGTCGTCAGCGATAGCAGCGGGTTCTGCTTCTTCTCCTCGGACCGCGCCTTTGACGGCCTCGACGGCGGCTATTTCGGCTCCGCGCGTGCCGCGGAGCGCGCGGTGAGGGCGCATCTGCAGCGGCGCCGGAGCCGGCCGGCACCGATCTCAGGCAACATCTGAAAGGACCATCATGACCACACGACGCACCATCCTTGCCGCCGCGCTGGCGTTCTCCGCACTTGCGGTTGCGCCAGCTCACGCCGAAGACAAGCCGGCCGAGATCCGCATCGGCACGCAGAAGGGGGGCTTGTTTCCGGCCGTCCGGCAACGTCACACCGTCGAGGACGCGTTCAAGCCGCTCGGCATCGAGGTCAAGTGGATCGACTTCCAGTTCGGGCCGCCGTTGCTCGAGGCGATCAATGTCGGCAGTGTCGATTTCGGCTTCGTCGGTGATACGCCGCCGATCTTCGCGCAGGCCGGCGCGGCCAGCATCCGCTACGTCGCGGCGGTGACGTCCGACGGCAGCAACCAGGCGATCATCGTGCCGGCTGACTCGCCGATCCGGACGCTCGCCGATCTCAAGGGCAAGCGCGTCGCGTTCGGCAAGGGCTCGAGCGCGCACAATCTGCTGGTCGCGGCGCTCGACAAGGCCGGCCTCAGCTGGGCCGACATCACGCCGACACCGCTAGCGCCGGCGGACGCAACCGTCGCCTTCTCAAGGGGCATCGTCGACGCCTGGTCGATCTGGGATCCTTATCTGGCGCTGGCGGAGATCAAGGACAAGGTGCGCGTCATCGTCTTCGACAAGGACGTGCACAAGCCAAACGCGTTCTACATCGCGGGATCGGATTTCGTGGCGAAGTATCCGTCCACCGTCGCGAAGCTCAATGCGATCTTCGCCGCCGAAGGAAAATGGGCCGCGGATCACCGCGAGGAGGTGGCCCGCGCCCAAGCCGAGGCGACCGGCGTCGACATCGAGGCGATCAGGCGCTTCGTCGCGCGTTCGAACTATCAGGTGGTGCCGGTCGATGCGGAGATTGTCAGGAGCCAGCAGACGATTGCCGATCGGTTCAAGGCGATCGGGCTGATTCCGAAGCCGATCAACGTGTCGGATATCGTCTGGAAATGGACGCCGGGCTCGTGAACGTCGGCGGGAGCTCGACGTCCAGATGGCGCTGCAGGCAATTATCGTTTCATAGCCGCCTGCAGCGCTCTATTTCTGTTGGGTTGGGTTATGGCCTGTCTATTTGCGCGTCGATGGCAGGTGGGTGTCCACCAGGCTCGCTGCTTTCCGCGCGGCTGGCTTGTATGGGCAAACCATTGTCAATCGGAGAAGTGTCGGAGCCTTGCGGTCTCCGTCTCCGTATTCCCAGACCAATCTGATATCGTGCAGGTCGGCGTCAGGCGCGTCTTCCTTCTGCTCCATCACGTCGATCAAGATCGGTATCGGAGGCTCTGAGTTGAAGCACTTCCGGACACTGGCGTCCAACAGCGCGCATTTTGTTGAGGGGATGACAACGTGCTCGTCGTTCGAGAGCGGCTTGGTGTTGGGCTGTGCTGACAGTTGTATCCGGGCCTGACCAACGCTCCGGTACCACGCCTTGCCGACGCCGCTCGGCCAAGTCTCCGTCGGTGTGAGGATCGGTTGATATTGACCGTAYTCCATCGTSTGGATGTCGATCTGATCCGATGCCTTGAGCTTCGCGACGCTCCGCTTCATGTTGTCCAAAGGATAGTAGTTACTGTTCATCAGCTCTTTGAACTGCTCGTCGTTGTAGATTCCACTCATCGCTTCCTCCCTGGTGGTGAGACTTTGGTCAAGACTGGTTGCGTGTCGAGGCTGAGGACAAGAGCACCACTGCAGCGTAGCCCTGCGATTGTTTCCAAGGATATGATCCAAGATCGTATCGCATCAATCAAGACGTCCTTAGATATTTTTGTCGGCGGAATGGATACGTTGTTCCCAACGCGAGAGTGCGACACTGACCGATGACAGTATCCCCAACACGGCTATCGACGCGGCGGCGAGTTCGAAGAAGTGTTCGACTGGGGCCGCTTGTTTCAGGAGCCACCAGCCGCCCAGCACGACAAGTAAGAGCCGAGCGGTCTGCGCGAGCACTGGCCCAAGCACCCTTGCTGCACCTTGCGACGAGAAATATAGCGATGATCCAAGTCCAAGGAAGCCGTAGAAAGGGGCAACGATCGTAAGATACTTCTGACCGGCGACACGCACTGCGTCATCATTAGTAAAGATGCTGATCCAAGGGTCAGGGAAGATGGCAATCAGGCCGGTAGGTACGCCAATTACCATGAACGCGAGAAGGCCCGCGGTCCATGCGATGCGTTTCGCCCGAGGGATGCGTTCTGCTCCGACTGCGATTCCGATCATCGGAACCGACGCGACGCCGATCGAGAACGCGATCGAGATCAGTACATATTCAAGCCGCGCACCGATACCGTAGCCCGCCAGCACTGGCGCGCCGAACCCAGCTAGATGTGGAGCCTCAACAGGTTGTCCTCGGAGAGGCCGAGTCTGCTGATCGGTATTTGTAACTTTATGCCGCGATGCGGCCGATGCCAATTGTAGCGGTGCATCCAGAAGGGCAGTTCCTGGGCGCGTCGTTCCGAGGTCGGATAGGCTTGCGCGTAAGCCCATTCCCTCAGCGCGGTCTGAATGAAGCGCTCGGCCTTGCCGTTGGTTTTCGGCGTATAGGGTTTGGTGCGGATGTGTTTGAGGCCGAGCGCCCGGCAGGCATTGCGGAAGTCGAATGATCTGTAACAGCTGCCATTGTCGGTCATGACGCGGCTGACGGTGACGCCGAGGCTGGCATAATAGGCCACGGAAGCCTTGAGGAAGGCGGTGGCGCTGACCGCCTTCTCGTCAGGCAGGATCTGCGAGAAGGCGACGCGGGAGGCGTCGTCGATACAGACATGAACGAACTCCCAGCCGACGCCGCGGCTTTTGCTTTGGCCAGTCCGATCTCCGGTGATGCGATGGCCGACTTTGTCGAAGCGGCCAAGCTTCTTGATGTCGATGTGGATCATGTCGCCGGGATGTTCTCGCTCGTAGCGACGCACCGGCTCGGCCGGCTCCAGATCGCGAATGCGGTTCAGTCCGAGCCGCTTCAGGATGCGGCTGACGGTCGCTGGCGACAGGCCGAGGTCGGCGGCAATTTGCTGGCCGGTCAGACGCTGGCGGCGCAGGCGCTCGACCTGTTCGACGGCCGCAGCAGGCGTCGGCCGATACAAGCGCTGCGGCCTGGACGAGCGATCGGTCAGGCCCTCACGTCCTTCGGTCTGGAAGCGGCAAACCCATTTGCGAACCGTCCGCGGGCAGACGCCTGCGGCTTGTGCGGCGGCCTTCGGCGTCTGCCCGCTCAGCACCGCCTGCACCAGCCGCTCTCGACCAATCGGCGTCAAACGGGCATTCTTGTGCATGTTCATCCGGTCCCTCCGTGGAACACTGAAGCTTCGCAACCTCAGCTTCCTCGGTCCGGACCGGATGGACAACCTATTGAAAGCTCACAGCTAGACAATGAGTAAGGGTACCAGCGGTCAGGACCGATTGCAGCGGTGAGAAGCAAGAGACCGCGCCGACCTTCAGGATGTCGAGAAGCATTGTCCACTGAACTTGGAATCCGCGGACCTTGGGAATGACGCCGGCACGGCCAGACAGTAGGTACCAACTCATCACAGCGATGTTGATCGAATATGCGATCAGCGAGCCCGTTGCTACTCCACGCATGCCAAATTGCGGTACCGGACCGAGACCTAAGCCGAGTACGCCGCCCAGAATAATCTGGCATGCGGCTGAATTGAGAATCAGAAGCGAGGGCAATTTCATGTTGCCGGTGCCGCGCAGCACGCCTCCCATCGTGTTCAGCACCCAAGGGATGACTGCTCCACCGAAGTAGATCTGGCTGTAAGCGACGGCCTGATTCAATGCTTTGCCGTCACCGCCAAGGGACCTAAGCAGTCGCGGTCCGAAGATCAGCATGCCCAGCATGAAGATCACGCCAAACGCAATGCCAATCAGTAGCGCATGCGTAGCCAATATCGAAGCGCGGTCGTGATCGTTGGAGCCCAGAGCTCGGGCAATGGCTGATGCTACACCACCTGCCATTGCGCCGCCGGACATGCTCATGGTTAGCATGACGCAAGGAAATATCAGCGCAATCCCGGCGAGCGCGTCGACCCCTAGCTGGCCGATATAGTAAGTCTCTGCAACCGCCACGAGGGTGCCTGCTGAGAAGGCGATTGCGTTCGGCCAGGCGAGCCGAAGCAGAGTTTGCAAAATCGGCCCTTCGAGCAGCGCCTTCACGCGCGTCTGAGACGGCGGAGGCGGACGCTTCTCCGCATCAATCCCAATCTTGCCGGCAGGAACATCGGACATGGCTGTTCCGTCACAAAGGGAACGATTTTTATGCAGCTCGACTATCTATGAATGTATCAATCGCTTGGCGTTGGGTGGGAATGTAAGCCGCACGTTCAGCTTGCCGCGAGGCGGGCTGAACGTGTTCTTGAGGCGTCTAACTACGTTCGGCAGACCGCCGGGCCCGTGCCCGGATCAGGCCGGGCAGACCATCGTCAGCAACAGAAGGGTCGGCGGCTGGTCGTCGCCATTCTTATATTCCCAGGTCAGCAGGATGTCGTGCCGGTCGGCGTTCGGCGCATACTTGTCCTGCTCCTTTACGTCGATCTGCATCGGGATCGGCGGTTCGGAGTTGAAGCATTTGCGGACGCTGGCATCCAGCAGAGCGCATTTCGTCAGCGGGACGACGCCGGGTTCGTCCTTGGAGAGCGACGCGCTGTTGGGCTGGGTTACGAGGTCGAGGCGGGCCTTGCCCATCTCCCGCTGCCACAACTTGCCGCTTCCGCTCGGCCATTTGTCCCTGGGCGACAGGATCGGCTGATACTGGCCGTATTCCAGCGTCTCTATGTCGATGGCGTCTGACGATTTAAGTATAGCAACACTCTTGATCATGTTCTGCAAAGGATAGTAGTTTGCATTGATGTAGTCTTTAAATTGCTGGTTGTTATATACTCTTCCGCCCATAGGATTTTCCTTTCATTACAACTTGGTTTGTACCGGTTACACGTAAATTGATTCAACGCTGGTCGGCTGGAAGCACAAGTCCTGCGGGTTCAGTCGCGCGCCTGATATCTGCCGCGCCTCGACGTACCACTCAAGACTGTATCTCGTCCAGTTCAACACTCTCTCGGGTTGGTCCAGTCGTGGTTGGACTGCATCTCTGGATTGATATGCATTTCCCGATGGGTAATCTCTACGCCAAGCTGCTCATCCGGGATGCTGAGCTGGCGATAACGCAGCAGCCTTGAGAGCAGGGAATGCTTTGTTTTGCATGCCAATCGGCGATCGGAGCGGACGACAGCTGGTGCAGCAAGTGCGGCGCCGCCGTAGCCAAGCGCGTGGATCCCGATAGCGAACAGCGATTTGTGACGATCCTTCGTGCCGACGTGGTCGATTCCACGGGGCTCGTTGCGGACCTCGAACCGGAAGCGGCGATATCCCGTCTGGAGCCGGCTTTGGCCGCCATGCGAAGCGCGGTGCGGCAGTTTGGCGGTATCGTCAGCAAGGAGCTGGGTGACGGGTTGTCCGCAGTGTTCGGCGCACCGATCGCCGACGACAACCACGCGCCGCTGGCCTGCCATGCCGCGATCGAGCTGGTCCGGCGTGTCACCAGCCTAGGCGATTCCGGGCTCCAGGTTCGGGTCGGGCTCCATTCGGGGCGTGTGGTGGCCTACATGGTCGCGAGTGAGTATTCCAAGGTCTATGAGATCGGGGGGGTGGCGCAGCATCTCGCAGCGCGGCTCGAGGCGGTCGCCGAGCCGAACCAGATCTATGTGTCGGAAGCCTGTCAGAAGCTTGCCGAGGGCAATGTTCAGTTTGAATCTCTGGGTCGCAGACAGCTCAAGGGGTTCGCCGAGCCGTTACCCATCTACCGCGTCACAGGCGCGACCGATGTATCGAGCTGGCGGGTGCGCAGGGCGCGGCGTATTGCGCGGTTCGTCAACCGCTCGGCCGAGACTGCGTCGCTGAAAAGGCTTGCGTTGAACGCCGATCTTGACCGGCAAACGGCGCTCTTGATTGGCGATCCGGGCATAGGGAAATCGCGGCTGGCGCACGAGTTTGTCGACGAACTCAAGCGTGAGGGTTGGCGCCCTTTCCAGGCCGAATGCAGCCCGAATCTGCAAAATGCGCCGTTCAGCGCTCTGAAGGCGCTGATGCTCTCAATTATCGAGGGATCCGTAGTGGACCTGGATGGCCCGATGAATCTGCCGGGGGTTCAGGGTTCCGCGATCAACGCGGTGCTGGATCGTCCGATATCGGATTCGGAATGGGCCGAGCTGGAGCCCCATGCGCGCGGTCGCGCGATCATCGACGTATGCTGTTCGATTGTCCAAAGCCTGGTGCTTCGCCAGCGCACGGTGATTCTCGTCGAGGATCTACACTGGATCGATCGTGCGAGCGAGGCCGTCATGGCGGCACTTGCATCGCTCAAGGCCCCCGGCCTGCTGGTGCTGCTGACCAGCAGACCCAACGGAATTCCGGATTGGATCGTGCGTTGCAACGCTGAAATCGTCGCCTTGCGTTCGCTGGGCGAGGATGCAGGGAAGGAAATGCTGGACGACATCCTGGGTCTGTCAGAAAATATGGCCGACTTGAAGAGCCGCGTTGTTCTCCATACGGCCACTGTGCCGCTCTTCATTGAAGAGGTCTGCCGCGGCCTCAAGGACAGCGGAATCCTTCGTGGACATTGGGGCGATCTCGCGCTTGCGCGTCCGGTGGGCGAGCTTGGTATTCCGAGCAGCATCCAGGGAGTGATCGCTGCGCGTCTGGACCGGGTGTCAAGGGAAGAGCGGTCCCTGCTGCAGATCGCGGCTGCGCTGGGGCCCCGTTCGACGGAAGTCATCCTGCGCGAGGTCTCCGGCCTGTCCGAAGAGGTTCTACAGCGCTGCTTGGTCATTCTCGATCGGTCCGAGTTCCTCGTGAAGATCGATATCGAACCGGATGGCTTGCTCGAATTTCCGCATGAAATGGTTCGGCAAGTCACCTACGATTCGATGGTCGAAAAGGTACGCGAAAGCGTGCACGCGCGGATTCTTTCGACGCTGGAAGCCCATGGAAGCTCGCACGACGAGCCCAGCAGGCTCTGTTACCACGCGATGCGCGCAAAGGATTGGCAGAGCGCTTTCGCCTACGGCAGGTCGGCCGCACGAAAAAGTCTGGCACGATCAGCATTTTCCGATGCAGCCAACTACTTCGAGATAGCGATGGCGGCGCTCGACAAAACACCGTTCGCGCGCTCCAGGGAGACAGATGCGATCGATCTTCGCATCGAGGCGCGCACCGCATTCATGAGTGCCGGGAAGGTGGCCGAATGGTTCGACCTGGGAAAGGATGCTGAGGGGCGAGCCAACGCAATCGACGACATTGGCCGGAAGGTCGCGGCGATGGCGGTCAGGTCGGGGGCGCAGAATTTCTACGGCGCGCCGCTTGAGGCTATCGAAACCGGCGAAGAGGTTGCTCGCCTAGCTGGAGAATGGCGCAATCCGGGCTGGCTCAATCTTGCTCAGTACAGTCTTGGCCAAGCCTATTTCATCGCTGGTCGCTTTCGTGACGCCGAGCAGATGCTGGGGCAGGCCTGCCTCCGGCTTTCGGGGCCGGACGCCAGTGCGCCGCCGGGGACGACTCCGAAAACGTTGCTGCTGCTTTGCTGCATGATGAAGAGTGTAAATCACACGACATTGGGAGAGCTTGACACGGCCACCGAATTTCATCGGCGCGCGGCAGCTATCGCTAACGAAAGCAATCGGCCATTCGATCGTGTTGCCGCCGGGTATAGCGGCGGCTTCCTGATGCTCGGCCAGGGTAATCCGGCGGGAGCAGCGGGCATCCTGGAGGAGGCCTTCGCCGTCACGCAGAAATATGGGATTCGCCTCTTCGCCCCCGTTGTCGAGTGCCATCTCGGCATTGCGTATCTGGAGCAGGGCCGGCTCGCTGAGGCGCGGAAGACGCTCACCGANGCCCGTTGTCGAGTGCCATCTCGGCATTGCGTATCTGGAGCAGGGCCGGTTCGCTGAGGCGCGAAAGACGCTCACCGATGCCCGAGAGGAGGCGAAGTCGGTCGGCTACACCTCGATCGTGCTGCGCACCTCGATCTATCTGGCGCAAGCCTTGAGCCGGCTCGGTGACGTGCCAGCGGCGCTCGGCATGCTGCGCGAAGCTCGTAATACCGCGCGCCAGCAGGGATTTTCCGGACTGGAAGCCGAGGCGTTGCTGGGCGAGGCCGCAATGCTGCCGGCCTCGAATGAGGCCGAGCGGAGTTCAGTTCTTCACCAATTACGTGCCGCGATCGGAATTGCGTCTGATATCGGCGCGAAGCCATTGCTGCATCGGGCCGAAACGGCTCTGAACGCCATGCTGGCCGATCCGCAGGGAAATCTCTTGCGCCGTTAGCGCTCGAAATACCTGCTCAAGGAGCGGCAAAGCGGGATGACGATCGGTCCGACGTCGTCGCGCGTCAGGACGCGGCCGCAAGTGGCGGAGAGACCACCTGCGGCGCCTCCGGTGTTTGCGTGGCCGTCGTCGCCAGCTGGAAGCGGATGCCGTGCACAGAGACGGTCAGCGGGATGCCGCGGAAATCGTCGTGGAAGGCGCGGATCCGGCGCGCCAGCTCGCCGGCGTTGATACCGGCCGGAAGCTCGCACATCTCCCGGTACATCTGCCGCGTGCTCTTGATCCCGCACCAGGCAATCGGCAGCTCGGCGAGCGGCGAGGGATCGCAAGCGAGATCGCGTGACATTCGCCAGAACAGATGAGCGAGCCGCACATAGGCGATCTGTTCGAGCCCGCGGACGCTGATCTTGTCAGGAATGATGAAGGACTCGACCCCGACGATGGGACCGGAATCGACCCGCGCAGCCATCACATGAGCCACCGCGCCGAACGTGCGGGCGCCGTCATAGAGTGCAAAATGCGCCGGCGCCCAGCCGGGATATTGCGGCGGGCCTGGGTGGAAATTGTAGGCGCCGTGACCGAGCGCGGCCAGGATGCTCTCAGGCACGATGACGCTGGTGGTGAACGCCAATAGCCGGGCATCGTGCAACACCTCCGGTTCGATCGCGGCAAGCTCTTCGGCGGTCACGGCGCAGCGGAACGACAGCGCCGGATTGTGTGCCTTCAGCAGCTCGGTGAGCGCGAATTGCTGGCTGGCGACGCCGGTGAGAAGGATGATGGTCTTCATGATGTGGATATCCTTCCCCTGTTTCAGTTGTTCCAGCGATCTCAGCCGAGCTGGCCGGCCATCACGACGACGCTTCCGGCGTCGCGGGATTGACCCACGGTGCGGAACAGATCGACCGGCAGCGTCTGCCACGGCGCGATCTCGATGATGCGGTTGTTGGCGCGTTTCGCTGCCGATTTCGCCGCGCGGATATCGTCCTGCCAGGGGCAGAGCGCGAGCTCGAGCCGGCCGAAGCCGCCGCAATCGGCGGCGAACGCGCCGGTCACTGCCTCGATACTGGCAGCCATCTCGCGCGCGTCGCTGGCCGCGATATCGCGCATGATCACGGTGATCGCGTCGCTCGAGGCCGCCTGTGACTGGATCACGATCATGGCGTCGCGGCCGCCGCTGCGGCTGGCGCGCCGCGCAGCCCGCATCGCGACGCCGAATTCAGCGTCGGGACCAAGGTCGCTATGATCGCCGGGCAGATTGTGCACCACCGTGGTGTGGCGGGGCGTGCCGACGTCCTCGGCCGGGGCATGGTATGAACGCGGCAGCCAGACGGTGTCGAGGGCCATCTGCGATGACGTCAGGCTCCATGCCTGGTCGAGCAGATAGCCATCCCAGACCGCAGGATAGGCGGTCGCGATGTGATGCCAGTTGCGCAGCAGTGCTTCGGCGGCCGCGGTGCGGCCAAGGTAAAGCGTGCGCGCCGACATCTCCCACCGGTTCCATTTGTGGAGCGCGATGTCGCAATCGAGGGAGGACGGCAGCAGGGGCGGCTCGCTGAGCGTCGCATCGGCCGCGATGAACAGCAGCGGCTCGGGGTGCGCTTCCCACATCCGCAGCATGAATGCGGATATCTCGGATGCGCGCATCTGCTCACCGTCCGCGGTGTCGATCGGCTCAATGTCGCAGGCGATCTGGAATTCGGCCAGCTTCTCCCGCAGCGCATCGGCGTGATCGTCGCCGCGGGAGCGGGGATAGCAAGAGACCACGCGCAACGGTGCGTCGGACCTGGAGCCTGCCTCGGGCGCGATCGGGCGCCAGGTGAGCCCGCCCCACCACATCTCGTGCGGGCCGTCGGCGCTCGGCCCGATCGTGCCGAAATCGGTCAGCTTGGACTTCAGGAAATCGAAAGCCGGATTTTCGCTGAACGGAACAACGACCACGCAATCGGTGCGGAGCGATCGATAGAGCATCTCGGCTGCGGGGCCGCTTGGCGGCTCGGCAAGAACCATGACGCCATGGTCTCGGGCGGGCACTGAACCGGGCTGATGGACGGCGGCGCGCCCAAGCCGTTCGGACAGCCACGCCAGCCGCCGGCGTTGTGCAGCGCCGATCCGGATGCCGTTCGCCGATAGCAATTGGTCAAAATTCGTCTGCAAGCCGTCCGCTTGCGCCGTGTCAGCCGATGTCATGCCCGCGCTACCCCTCGTTAACTACTACGTACGGGGCAGCGAGATCAGGCGGACAAATCAGCTGCGGCTGGTAGCCGGCGGACGGTTGGGCGCGCGCCATGCTAGCGTGGCCGGGAGAACTCCCTTGGTGCCAGGATTCTCGACCGCGAGGATGCGGTCGTGGCTCAGCGAAGTCAGTGCGAGCGTGTAGATGGCGACGTCGTCTTTGAAGCTATCGACCGGGATCAGCAGCATACCGTCGTCTCCCGCGACACGAAAGTGACGGCCGCTGCTCTCAATCCCCGCATAGATGAGCCGTTCTGCGGCAACCGCCTTCACATCCGCGGTCTCTGAAGCCTTCGCAGCGCTCTCGCCATACTGCACGGTGATACCGTGGAGCATCCCCTCCTGCGCGAGCTTTGCGAGCGGCAGCGCGATTGTTGCGACCGCCATCGTGCGCGACAACGGGACGCGCAGGCGAAGGTCGCCAAGCCCGGTGTGATAGATGTTGACGTCCTCAAGCGCAGCCCGGCCGTCGGATCCGAACAGGCCGACCTGCACTGTGCCGCATCGCGCCTCGCCGAACACGTTGGCCGGCAGGCGGTTGGCGCCGAACAGTGTGTAAAGATAAGCATGCGACGGCGACAGAGCGGCAAAGCTGCCGCCCAGCCACATCGGCGGCGCCGGTACGGTGCAGGCAACGGCGAGACCGCGTGCGACAATGCAGTCGTTGATGTAATTGGCATCGACCATCGGCACCAGCGCCTGGGTGCCGAGATTGAGGTCATGCTTGATACCGCCGAGAAGCACCAGCTCATCGTCGTCCGGCAGCAGCAACAGGCGTCCCAGAACTGCGGCGGCCCAGCGCGCGCCGACGGCCCGGTCGGCATGCGGCTGCAACGCGTAGCGCGGCGCAAGCTCGCGGGCGCGTGCTGCATAGGTCAATGCCCCCGACTGGACTTCGGCGGCGAGCGCGAGCTGTCCGGCCGGCCTCAGGTCGCGCTCACGTAGGGCCTCGCCGTCGTGATAGTCGCGGACCGATCCTTCGGCGGGGCAGCACAGCTGTTCCAGCAATGTGGCGTTACGGATCAGCATACGATTGGCATAGGGGGTGACTACGCGGTCCGAAATCAAACCTTCCGCGGTATCGTCGTCGACGATCTTGTCGAAGGCATCGTCCAGCGTCATCAGATAGACGCCGTGCAGGCGGATACCAATGCCCTCGCAGTCGAAGATCCGCCGCAGCGATTTCTGAACGTTCGCCGAGTAGCCGATATCGACCAGCATGAGATCGGTGCAGCTATCGAGATCCGGGATCTTCGAGCGAAGATAATCGAGCAGTCGCGCGCGGACACCGGCGGCGATGTCGGTGATCTCACCCGCATCCATCAGATCGGGCAGGGCGTCGGCGAGTTCGCGGCCGGTTGCAATGCCGTCGGGACATTGCGCAAAGAATTTCACCACCGCGGGCGGTTGCACCTTGACGATATCGAAAAAGGTCGGCGCGTCGATCTTGACGAGCCGGCTCAGGAGGTCGCAGAGCGGCTCGAGCGTGTCGGCCGAGCCAACCAGGGTGACGCGCCGATTGACCTCGACATAGGCGCTGGCGTCGTCATGGTCTGCTTGCCAGACGCGGTGCGGCAGAAAACCGTCGCGGCCGAGGAATGCCACCGCGACGCGCGCGCCGTTGCGTGCCAGCGCAGCACGTCGCGTTTCGATGAACTGGTCGAACGCTGCCATCACCGGGCCGACCACGGTCAGGCCGAGATGGAAAGCGGGAGAATGCTCCGCGCTCTGCGCCGTCACCACACGCCGCAGCGTACGGGCGCCGTGATCGAGCCGAGACGGCTGCTCGGGCCACAACAGCTCGAAGAGCGACGTCTCGCGCTGCTGTTTCGATGCCAGCGCTGCGCTCGCCTGCGGATAATAACGCGGCCGGATGCCGTAGCGGCGGGCGCCCTTGATGTCGGCGTCGTGATTGTCACCGATATGCAACGAGCTTGCCGCATCGATGCCCTGTTCAGCGAGATAGGTCTCGAACAGCGCTTCGCTCTTGCTGGAGCCGTGATCGCAGGATGCGTAGAGGAAGTCCCAGGTCAGTCCGGGGCTGCAGGTACGCAGCAGTCGCGCCAGCTGCTCGGTGCTCCAATAGGTGTCGGAGATGAAGCCGACGCGAAGACCGCCACGCTTCATATCCCGATATTGCTGAAGCATTTCTGGATTGACGCGGCACAGCTCGAGTTCGGCTTCGAACTCCAGTCGCGCCAGATCCGACACGGCGTCGCGTGTCAGATCGAACAGTCTGAATGGAAAGTACTTATAGATGTCGGCGATGTGGATTTCCGTGGAGCCGTTACGTTCCTTGGCGGCTCTGTGCGCGCGCGTTGCCGCCAGGATTCGATGCTGAACGAAACTGGCAGACATATTCGGAAATTTTTCAGAAATGCGCGAAAGCTGAAAAACCCTTTCAAATACGCCATCTGGCGTCGTGCATGCACGCAACAGAAATGTATCGAAAACATCGAACGAACATGCAGAAACATTCTGCGCTCGACGCGTCGCGTCGATCGTCATCATCGTCATGCGCAAGATTCCCACCAGTCCTCATGCGTTCAACGCCTGCATGAGACAAATCAGGCGCGTCAGTTCAAAAAAGTTGATGCGGGATTCGAAAACGCGCGCTTCGCGACTGACAGATTCAAAAAATCCGATAACGTCGAAATAGTGATTCGGAAAAAATTGCCTAGTCGCAATCGTCGAATGCAAGATGGCGACCACGCGGCAAAGAGTCACTCGCATGCTCCGCGCATGCATGTGTTCGCGTAGCGTTAGTCGATGTGACAACAGCGTTTTCCGGCGCGACGATCTCTCCCGCGGGAATGCGAGGCGATGCTGAACGACTGCTCCAGATCCTGGCGAACTTCTCCAAGCGCTCCTGCGCGTCGGCAGCTTTTGCCGGGCGGTGGGCAAAAAAATCCAGCTAAGCGATTGAAAAATAACGAAAAAACTTCGCCTGGTTTGCCTGACCCCTCCGTTCAACGCTCAGAAGCCGTCTGGGATGTGTGCCAGCGGCGCGGGTTGGAGAGCGGGGCATGAGTTACGCGCTTGATATGACGGCAGCGGCCGAGATCGAGGCCACGACGGCCGCGGTCGCGCCGGTCGAAGCGGCTGCCCCCTGGAGCGACGTCCCCACGGTCGCGGATGCAGGTCCGCTCGACACCGTCGAGATCCAGGACGAAGACAAGGAATTGCTCGACCGTCTCGCCGCCGGCGACGAGGCGGCGTTTCGTGCTCTCGTCGAACGTCATGTCGATCGCGCCTACGCGATCGCGCTGCGCATCGTCGGCAACGCCGCCGATGCCGAGGACGTGGTGCAGGACACCATGCTGAAGGTTTGGACGCATCGCGGCCGCTGGCAGCATGGCCGCGCCAAATTCTCGACCTGGCTCTATCGCGTCGTCAGCAACCGCTGCATCGATCTGCGCCGCAAGCCGCGCACCGAGAATGTCGACGTCGTGCCGGAAGTGGCCGACACCCAGCTCGACGCCTCCACCGTGATCGAGCGCAACGAGATCGGCAATCTTCTCGAGGTCGCGATGCAGCGGCTGCCCGAGCAGCAGCGGGTCGCGGTGATCCTCTCGTACCACGAGAACATGAGCAACGGCGAGATCGCCGAGGTGATGGACAGCACCGTAGCTGCGGTGGAGTCGCTGTTGAAGCGTGGACGGCAGCAGTTGCGCGAAATGCTCAAGCGGCACGAGCGGGACCTGCGCGGCGCGTTTACCGACTGCTAACCATAAATTCCGGCTTCTGAAGATTTCGCGCCTGACCACCGACGGCCGACCCGTTTGATCGGGCGGACGGGGGCTGGATCCGCGTCACCTCACTTTCTCACGATGCGGCATGCCATGCCCCATCAGCACAGGAGCTACTCATGCCCGCAATTTCCACCAACACAGCCGCCAACGCCGCGGTCCGTTACCTCAACATCAACTCGGCACAGGAAAGCAGCGCGCTGTCGAAGCTGTCGAGCGGTTCGCGCATCACCTCGGCTTCCGACGACGCCGCCGGTCTGGCGATCTCGACCCGCATCTCTTCCGACATTACGACCCTGCAGCAGGCCGCGACCAACGCCTCGCAGGCGACCTCGATCCTGCAGACCGCCGACGGCGGCGCCTCCAACATCTCCGACATCCTGGCCCGCATGAAGTCGCTGGCCTCGGAGTCCGCCTCCGGCACCGTGACCGACTCCAGCCGCACTTACATCAACTCGGAATTCACCCAGCTCCAGGGCGAAATCGATTCCATCGCCTCGGGCACCCGCTACAGCAGCCAGAGCCTGCTCGATGGCACGAGCGTGTTCGCCTCGGGCGTCGCGGTGCTGGTCGGTTCGACCTCGGCCGACACCATCACGATCACGCTGACCAGCCTGACGGCGTCCTCGCTCGGCGTGTCCAGTCTCAACGTCTCGAGCCTGTCGACCGCGACCAGCGCGATGTCGGCCCTCGACAGCGCGATCGACAGCGTGTCGGCGGCACGTGCCAACATCGGTGCCCAGGAATCCCGCTTCAACTTCAGCGCGGACTCGATCTCGACCCAGACCCAGAACCTGCAGTCGGCCAACTCGGCGATCATGGACGTGGATATCGCCTCCGAGCAGGCGACGCTGTCGTCGGCCGAAGTGAAGACCCAGGCCGCCGTGTCGGCCGAAACCGCGGCGAACCAGATGCCGCAGTACCTGCTGAAGCTGCTCGGCTAATTGAAGACCTATCGGGCCGGCCCAAAGCCGGCCCGATCCTCATTATGGCGGACGTGGTGACATGACGGTAAGCAGCGCGACTTCGGGCACGACCAGCACGACCACCTCGCCAAGCTCGGCGGATACCGTCACGACGACCGGCACCACCAACTCGAGCAGCATCGACTGGACCCAGCTGATCCAGGCCGAGGTCAATGCCAAGTTGGCGCAGGCGACCGCGGTCACCACCAAGATCACGGCGAACCAGGCCAAGGTCACGGCCTATACGACCTTGCAGACGGAGCTTTCGACGCTGGCCACTGGGCTGGAGTCGCTGAGCACCTCGATCATCAATCCAATCGCCACCAACGCGTTCGCGACACGCTCGGCGACGATTTCCTCCACCGGTGACGTCAGCGCGTCCTCCGCGCTCAACATGAGCGTCAACAGCGGCTCGGCGACCGGCGATCACACCCTTCAGATCTCCCAGCTCGCCACGGCGCAGAAGGTGATCGGCTCCTCGCAGTCGAGCACGTCGACAGCGCTGGGTTTCTCCGGCACCTTTTCGTTGGGCTTGGCTGGCGGCAGCAGCGCGGCGATTACGGTCACCAGCGGCATGTCGATGCAGGATGTCGTCGACGCCATCAATGCCCAGACCTCGACCACCAATGTCCAGGCCTCGATCGTCCAGGTGTCGAGCGGGTCCTATGAGATGGTGCTGACAGGTACCCAGGACGCCGCAAACATCACCTACTCGTCGACATCCGGCGACGACATCCTGAACAAGCTCGGCGTCACCAACACGTCCGGGGCTTTCACCAACGTATTGCAGACGGCGCAGTCCGCAGAATTCACGCTCGACGGCATCGCGCTCACCCGCAACACCAACGATATTTCCGACGTCCTCTCCGGCGTCACGTTCGACCTGCTGCAGCCGACTCCGAGCGGCACGAGCCTCAATGTCAGCATCCAGACCGACACCAGCCAGATCACGTCAGCGCTGCAGACCTTCGTCACCAACTACAACGCATTTCGCGACCAGGTCATGGCGCAGTCGGCGCAGAATTCCGACGGCACGGCCTCGTCGAGTGCGGTGCTGTTCGGCGACAGCACGATGCGGGACATCATGACCCAGCTCCAGCAGGTGCTCAGCGGGTCCGTCGGCGGCATGACGATGGCCGATCTCGGCCTGTCCTTCAACCAGAACAACGAGCTGCAGCTCAACACCGGAACGCTGTCGACCGTACTGACGCAGAACCTCGCCGGCGTGACCGCACTGCTGTCGGCGCAGACCACGACGTCGTCGAACCAGCTCAGCGTGGTCAACACAGGCACGTCGCCGCAATCGTTCACGCTCGACCTGACGGTGGATTCAACCGGTACGCTGACCGGCGCTTCGGTCGGCGGCGATAGTTCCGGCTTCACCGTGGTCGGCAACTCCATCCTCGGCAATGCCGGCACGATCTATGCGGGCATGGCGTTCACCTATACCGGCTCGACCTCGCAATCGATCAACGTGACGTCGACCTCCGGCCTGGCGTCGCAGATCTACCAGATCGCGCAGACCAATTCCGCGAGCAGCGGGTCGCTGCAGACACTGATCAGCAATTTGCAGTCGACCGACGACGACATGCAGACCCAGGTCAACACCATTCAGAGCGACGCGGCGACCTACCAGACGCAGCTGCAGACGCAATACGCCAACTATCAGGCAGCCATCGAAACGGCCAACAACACGCTGGGCTACCTGAAAGCCCTTCTGAACTCAGCATCGAGTAACTGATGACCCAAAATGCGACTGCCTATCATGCCAACAATGCCTACCGATCCGCCGCGGTGGCGGTGCCGCCGCTGAAGGCGGTGGTGATGCTGTGCGACGGCGCGATCACGTTGTTGCAGAAGGCGCTGGATGCCCACGAGGCCAAGCGTTTCGAGGAAGGGCACGCCTGTCTGACGCGGGCGACCGCGATCCTGCGCGGACTGAGCCACAATCTCGATTTCACCCGCGGCGGAGCCGTCGCCGACCGTCTGTTCCGGACCTACAATGCCTTGATCATGGCGTGCCTGCGCTCCTATGGCCGGCCGGGCGCCCGGGAGAACTTCCGGCGCATCATCGCCAGCCTGACGGAACTCCGGGACGCCTGGAAGTTCGTCGACGCAACCGCCGGCAAGGCCAAGACGTTCGACAAGACACCCGGCAAGGCACTCGAATCAGCCGCCGGCCGCTGAGCGCGGAAGAGCGGCCGAATCGCCCGGCGAAGCGGCTTCTCCGGGTGGGGCAGGGCGCCCGGGCCGGCGTCCTGATGGGGAAATGGCCGCCCGGCGGGCATCATGCTGGACCTGGCGCTACGGCGGCGGAAATTGATTTCCGCCGTCCCGCGAATGCTTTATGACAGCCTTGGCGACGAGGCTGGATCTACGCGCGGGATGGACGTTGCGACATTCGAGGACCTGATCGACCGGCTGGGGGAGGATCTGTCCCGCTGGCCCGATGATCAACGTCTTGCCGCCGTCCAGCTTCTCGCGTCCTCGGCCGAGGCACGGACGCGCTACGAAGAGGCGACCGCGCTCCGCCGGGCGCTGGCGGCGCCACCGGTCCGTGCCCCCAAGGGGCTTGCCGATCGCATCGTGACTGCGGCGGCGAAATTGCCGCGGGAGCCGGCCTCGACCGAGGATCAGCCGAATGATGCCGAGGGTACCGGTGAATCCGCGCAGCAGGGCAAGGTGCTGCCCGCGCTGTTGCTGGCGCTTTGCCTATTGCCCGCATTGACGCCGCCGGCCTTGATGCTCGCCGAGCCGGATCAGCCGATCAGCTTGTCACTCTAGACTCTCCTGCGATCTTCGCGGACACGGCCGACGCGGCAAATTCTGCCGATTAATCAAATGATTCCGTGTGGATGAATCCGCGCCTGAAATCGGCGCGCCGTCCGTTTTATCTGCGAACGACTTCACGATCCCATGTTCCCACGCGTTCCGCCGCCTTCACCCGCGGCGAAGAGAGCCTTGTCATGACCGTTTCCTCGGCAACCTCTGCTGCAACTTCCGCCACTTCGAGTTCGTCGTCGAGCGCGGCGTCGAATGCCTCGATGGGGCTGAGCTCGAGCGATTTCCTCAACCTGCTGGTCAGCGAGTTGCAGAACCAGGATCCGCTGAACGCCACCAGCACGACCGACTTCATCAATCAGCTCACCTCCTACGCCAATTTCAACGAGCAGCAGTCGATCAACACCAGCATGACGTCGCTGGCGAGCTCGTTCTCGAGCCTCGTGACGCTCAACTCGGTCAACTATATCGGCCACACCGTCGAGGCGAAGACCAACACCGCGGAGCTGACCAACGGCTCGGCGACCTTCGGCTACTCGCTGACCTCGGCCGCATCCAACGTCGCGATCACGATCCAGGATTCCTCCGGCAACACGGTGTGGAGCGGCAAGGGCACCGGCAACGCCGGCTCGAACAGCTTCACCTGGAACGGCCAGACCACGAGCGGCACCCAGCTCAGCAATGGCGGCCAGTACACGATTCAGGTCACCGCGACCGATTCCGCCGGCAACTCGCTGCTCAGCTACACCACGATGACGGGAACGGTGACCGGGATCGATGCCTCCGGCTCGACGCCCTCGTTGCTCGTCAACGGCGTCCCCGTCAGCGCCGCAAACATCATCGGCGTCTCGTCCTGATTGCTTCCGGAGTTTTATCATGAGTCTCACTGGCGCACTTTCCTCGGCGATCTCGGCGCTCAACGCGCAGAGCCAGTCGCTGGCAATGATTTCCGACAACATTTCGAACGCCGATACCACCGGTTACAAGACTACGTCGGCGATGTTCAACGATCTGGTGACAGCATCGAGCAGCGCCACCTCGTACACGTCGGGCGGTGTTAACGTGTCTGGCCGGGCCAATATCACCCAGCAGGGATTGCTGGCCGCGACCACCAACGCGACCGACGTTGCGATCCAGGGCAGCGGCTTCTTCGTCACCACCGACGCGACGTCCGGCGGTACCACCTCCTATACGCGCAACGGTGCGTTCACCACCGACAACTCGGGCTATCTCGTCAACAACGGCAATTACCTCGAGGGCTGGCGGACCGACGCCCAGGGCAACATCATCGGCAATGCCTCGGCCGCGAGTCTGGGGCCGATCAATACCCAGGTGGCCTCGACCAGCGGCAGCGCCACCACCAAGACGACGATCGCGGCGAACCTGCCGGCGGATGCGGCCGTCGACGCGACCTTCAACAGCTCGATGACGGTCTACGATTCACTCGGCACGGCGAGCACGATCCAGATCGACTGGAAGAAGACCGCCGACAATGCATGGACTGCGAGCTTCGAGCAGCCGAAGCTCGCGTCGGACTCCACGACGGCCAGCGCCAACCCGATCACCGACACGGTCGCGATCACCTTCAACGCTGACGGCTCGCTCAACACGACGGTCCCAAGCCCGCCGGTCATCTCGGTGACCGGATGGAAGGACGGCGCGGCCGACAGCTCGGTCGCCAATGGCACGCAGATCACGCTCAACCTCGGCACCGCCGGCAAGACCGACGGCCTGACGCAATACTCGTCGGGCGAGACCACGCCTGCCGTCGACCTCACCGGCATCACGTCGGACGGCCTGCCCTACGGCAAGCTAAGCAGCATCTCGATCGGCAAGGGCGGCGTGGTCGACGCGACGTATTCCAACGGGCAGACCATCGCGATCTACAAGATCGCGGTCGCGACCTTCAGCGACCCCAACGGATTGAACGCTGCCAGCGACGGCATGTACTCGTCGACCGCGGCCTCCGGCAACGCCACGCTGCAGACCTCGGGAACCAACGGTGCCGGCACGATCTACGGCAGCGAGCTGGAATCCAGCACCACCGACACCAGCGGCCAGTTCTCCAACATGATCTCGGCGCAGCAAGCCTACTCGGCAGCATCGCAGGTGATCACCACTGTCGACAAGATGTTCGATACGCTGATTTCGGCGGTGTCGCGATGATCCCGGCGGAAACCAATGACCGCCTGCTGATCAGGCTGCGGCGGCTAAAGGCGAAGGCCGATTCCGTCCAGCCGCACGATCGGAAGCAGCTCTGCGCCTTGCTCGATGACATCGAAACATTGCGCGACCTGCTGATGAGCGAATGCACGCGGGTCGACCAGGAACTCAACCGGGCCAAGGTCCGGGTAACAGCGATCACCGCCTATGGACGCAGCGCGCAATCGGTTCGCGCCATGCGTCGCGGACACTAGCTTGAACGGGAGCGATGACATGACACCGGAACGCAACATCAAGATCAATCCCGCGGGCAATGACGAGCGCGCCAGGTCGTTGATCGCGTTGATCGACAACCTGATTGCGATCGTGAACGAGGAAAATGTCGAGCTCGCCAAGGGGCTGCCGGCGTCGCGGCTCAAGCAGGTCGACGAGAAGAACCGGCTTGCCAGCCTGTTCGAGCAGTGTGTGGCCGAAGCGGTCGGCAAGACGGCCAATCTCAATGTCCAAGATCGCGTGCTGCGCGAGCAACTGATGGAGCGGATCCTGAAGCTGCGCGTGGCGATGGACGAGAACGTGATGCGGCTGCGCGCGGCGATCGATGCCAGCAACCGCAGGATCGAGGCGATCATGCAGGCGATCCGCGAGCAGATCGCCAACGTGTCGCCCTATGGCGCAGCCGGCCGTCGCGTCACGCCTGCGATGTCCTATGGCACCAACGTGCGGGCCTGATCGGGCCGGCGCCGGAGGGTATTGGCCGTGTCGTCGCTCGATATCGCACGAAGCATCGCATTCAGCGGGCTGTCGGCCACGCAGGTTCAGATCAGCGTGGCCTCGGCCAATATCTCCAATGCCGACACCAAGGGCTATACCGAGAAGACTGCCGACCAGAGCAGCAGCGTCACCGCCGGCGTCGGTACCGGCGTCACGATCACGGGGATCAGCAGCTCGGTCGACAAGCTGCTCCTGAAGTCGCTGGTCGGAGCCGATTCCGATCTCGGCGCAGCCGACACCAACAACAGCTACCTGACCCAGCTCGAGCAGCTCTACGGCAGTACGTCAGGCGGCAGCAGCTCCACGACGGGTACCTCGCTCGCCAATACGATCGCGGCATTCCAGTCGGCGTTGTCGTCGCTGGCGAGCACGCCGAGCAGCGCGTCATTGCAGGCGAACGCGGTCAGCGCGCTCGCCGCGGTCACCACCCAGCTGCAGCAGACCTCGAGCGGAATCCAGAAGCTGCGTGGCAATGCCGACCAGGATATCGCGTCGTCGGTCACTGACATCAATTCCGACCTGCAGCAGATTTCCGACCTCAACAAGCAGATCAAGCAGGAGGCGGCCGCCGGCCAACCGACCGCCGATCTCGAGGACCAGCGCAACAGCGCGCTGCAGGACCTCGCCTCGCAAATGAATGTGAGCTACTTCACCACGTCGAGCGGCGACCTGCAGGTCTATACCGGTTCCGGACAGGCGCTGGTCGACAGCACGGCGCATCCGCTGAGCTACACGGCGACGTCCAATGTCACGGCCGCGACGACCTACGTCGCGGGATCGTCGACAAGCGGCTTCAGTGGCATCACGGTCAATGGGGTCGACATCACCTCGCAGATCACCTCCGGCAATGTCAGCGCGCTGGTCACCCTGCGTGACCAGATGCTGCCGGCGGCGCAGGCGCAGCTCGACGAGCTCGCCCAGCAGTTTACCGCGAGTGTGAACGCGGTATCGAACCAGGGGACTTCGCTGCCGCCGCCCACCAGCCTGACTGGGACAGCCACCGTGAGCGGCACGACACCGTTGTCGGCGACCGGAACGGTGCGGATTGCCGTGACCGACCAGAGCGGCAATCTGGTGTCCTATAAGGATCTCAATCTTTCGTCGGATACCACGGTTAGCGCGCTTGTCAGCGACATCAATAGCAACGTGCCAGGCGTTACGGCCTCGATCGATGCCAACGGACATTTGACGATTGCCGCGACCGGATCCGGCAACGGCGTCGCCATCAACGAGATGACGAGCTCGGTCGGAAGTGCGGGGCAGGGATTTTCGGACTATTTCGGGCTCAACGACCTGATCACGGGGACCAACGCCTCGAACATTGCGGTTCGCAGCGACATCCTCAGCGGTACGGCGGCGCTGCCGACGGCGACGCTCGACGGCTCTGCCACGCTCACGGCTGGAAACTCGGTGCTGTCACCGGGCTCGGCGACGGTGCTGAATGCGCTCGCGAGCGCGCTGACGGGATCGACCAATTTCGCCATGGCCGGCGGGCTCGGAGCCACCACCGGCTCGTTCACCGACTATGCGTCCGCGATCGTGGCCAACGTCGCCAGCAAGTCGACCCAGGCGTCGGCAACGTACACTGCCAAGCAAACCGCGCAGTCGACATATGCGAATACGCTGTCGTCGCAGTCGGGCGTCAACATCGACCAGGAAAGTGCGAACCTGAGCGCGTTGCAGAACAAATACGCTGCCGCGTCCCAGATCATTACGGCCATCAATGCCATGTTCTCGGCGCTGATGACCGCAATGACCGCGAGTTAGGCGTGAGGCCGTCATCATGATGATGCGTGTTGCCACCTTTGCGCAGTCGGATCAAATGATCTCCAGCGCGCTGCGGGTGCAGGCTGCGATGGCCAACGAGCAGGTCCAGGAATCCTCCGGCCTGCAATCGGAGGATTTCGGCGGCTATGGTTCGGGTGCCGGGCGCGTTATCGATCTGCAGGTCTCGGTGACGCGTGCGCAGTCCTATATCGACGCCAGCACGCTCGCCGACAACAAGGTGCAGGCGATGTATTCGGCGGTGGGCGCGGTGACCGATATCATTACCCAGCTGCGTACCCAGCTCAGTGCCGCCACCGTGGGCAGCAGCACGGCGACGGCCTCGGTGATCAACTATTCCCAGCAGGCGTTGTCGCAGATGCAGGGGCTACTCAACACCCAGTATGACGGCGAATATGTCTTCAGCGGCGCTCGCACCGACACTGCGCCGGCCGACCTGTCGAGCTTTGCGACGGGGACCGGCTCGTTGACCACGGCGGATACCGGCTACTACAAGGGCGACAGCGAGATTGCGTCCGTCCGCGTTTCGGACAGCCAATCGGTTTCCTACGGCGTCACCGCCGATAATCCCGCTTTCGAGCAGGTCATGCGGCTGTTGAAGTTCGTTGGCAACAGCACGACCTTGTCATCGAGCGACATGACGCAGGCGCTCTCTCTCGCCAGCAGTGCGCTGGATGCGACGTCCACCGTACAGGCAAGGCTTTCGACTGCCGCGGCGCAGATCGAGACCGCCAGCACGAACCAGAGCGACTACCAGTCTTTTGCGAAGACCTTGTCGACTGACCTCACCAGCGTCGATGTCGCCGCGGTGACCGCGCAGCTCTCGACCTACCAGGCCCAGCTGACCGCGTCCTATTCGGCGATCTCGAAGATCCAGAGCATGAATCTGGCGAGCTATCTGAGATAACCTGCCACCGCCGGCATCACCGGCTCAGGATCTTCTGCCAGACATCGCCGAGGATGACGGGCTCGCGCGGGGCGAGCCAGGTGAGACCGGCTGCCTGGCCGAGTTGCGCGATGGTGCCCTTGCTCTGCAGATCATCGAGCACCTTATTGACGGCGTCCAGCAGCGCCTTGTCGGTTTCCAGCGCAACGTAACCGCGGTTGGCGCCGATCGGATAATAGTAGCCGGAGGCCCTGATTTTGGTGTCGGGATGGCTCGCGCGGTAAGCGTCGAAGCGGCGCAGGTCGAGCAGCGTGGCGTCGTATTCGCCGCGCTCGAGCTCTCCCAGGAGGTCGCTGCGTCCAGGCACGAGATGGGTGATGTCGTCGATCAGCTTTCCCTTGTCGAAGGTCATCAGAATGGCATCACCCAGCGTGCCGCTTTCGATCGTGAGGCGAAGTCCGGCGAGGTCGCCGATATCGTTGATCTTGCGGTCTTTGGCGTTGGAGCCAAGCAGGACGGTCATCGGCGAATAGATGTAGGGCCGGCTCGGTGCCAGTACGCCGATTGGAATTCGCCGGCGGCGGTCCTCGCGGGTGGCGCCGTCGAAGTCCGGCAGCTTAGCCGTAGCGACGCCGGGCGCCACCAGCGAATCCTTCGTCAGCGCGTAGCCGCCGACCAGTGAACAGCGGCCGTCCGACAGCAGCGCGTTGGCCTCGAGCGCGGGGCTCGAATCCTCGTCGAGCTTGCTCTCGAACCACTGGATCTTGAGCGGCCGTCCAAGCCGYTCGGCAATGGCCTGCGCGAGCGCCACGTCGAAGCCGGAATCCGGCTTGCCGCGATGATGCGCCGACAGCGGTGGAAGATCCTCGTCGAGGCATATCTTGAGCGGGTCGTCGGCAGCATGTGCTGCTGCGGTCATTGCCAGAAACAGCGCCGCCGCGCCCCCAAGGAGAGCCGCCTTCATGGATTCCTCCGGCTCGCCAGGAAGGCCCAGACGTCCGCAATCTCCTGCTCGGTCAGAATGTCGGCCCAGGGCGGCATCTTGCCGTTCTTGCCTTGTTTCACGGTGGTCACGAAGCGTGTCTTGTCGTCGGGAAACGCGCGCAAATCCGGCGTGATGGTGCCGGAGTTGACCATGTTGGGCCCATGGCAGTGCGAGCAGTTTTTGGCGTAAGTGACCTTGCCCTGGTCGGCCTGTCCCTGAATATCGATTGCACTGGCTTGCTGTGCGGCCGCCGGGATCAACATGATCAAGGTTGCCGCGACGGCGGCGAAGATCGCCGCCGTCAACGAGGTTACTCTTTCAGTCACGTGTGCTCCGCGCTCAGTTCTTGACCGCGAAAACCCACAGCGAGCCGCCCGGTGGCACCTTGGCCAGCCGCTCGTCGCCGGAGAACAGCGAGTAGACGCCGCCATAGCCCGAGTTGACGGCGAT
>BFBZ01000396.1_pt1 | contig 45404 bp, 52 predicted proteins | sample 1888401 | NCBI WGS metagenome assembly BFBZ01 (sample SAMD00112614, study PRJDB3348) | symbiont metagenome | host: Chara braunii | reverse complement strand
ACGGGCCTCAGTCGAGGTCCGGCCTTCCCTGCACCCTCTCGTTTGAAGAGGGTGAGACCACTGTATCACTCGGACGCCTGGGCGCCGCGAGGCTAAGGACGCACATCCCCATATGTCGCTCAGAATTGTTGATCACGACGGCGCCACAGGCGCGGTGCCTACCCTCACTTGGAGGCGGGATGCAGGGAGAACGCCGCGGCGTTCCCCCTGCATCCGGCGTCGAGTCTTACTTGTTCGCCGCGCGGGCGCGCGACTTGGCGGCCGCCTTGGCGCGGATCCGCGAGATCTGGCCGCGTGGCAGGGTGACGAAGATCTCGCCGATCCAGTCCAGCTTGACCCCCACGATCGGCTTGGCGTTGAAGCTCTTCAGATTGACCACGGACGGCGATTTGCCGCGTTCAATCGTCTTCAGGTAGCGCTCGCCGGACTTGAGGCGTACCACCGCCTCCTCGCCGTAGAAGCTCGACAGCGGGTGCCGCTGCTCGCGGTAGACCACGATCACGTCGCCATTCTCGTATTTCGGCAGCATCGAATCGCCCGTGACCTCGAAGGCGATGGTCTCCTCGGAGATCGGGAAGGGCAGGGCGACCTCGCCGAGGCCCTCGACGGGCACCTGCTCGTAATCCGGCTCGATCACCGAGCCGGCGCCGACCCTCCCCATGATGGGGACGGAATTGAGCTCCAGATATTCCGTGATGAGCGGAATCTCGGCCGCCTTGATCAGGCGCTGGCCGCCGAGGATCTCGGAGACCGCGCCCGGCCGCACGCCCATGGCGCGGGCCAACCCTCCTTTCGTCTTTCCCGGCTTCTCGAGTGCACGCTCGATCATGGCGACGTCCAACATGGCTTTGACCTCTTTTGCGAATCTCGGAAGGGATTATATGTTTCGAATAATCAGAACTCAAGCTTGACTTTTTCTTCGGAATATCGGAAGATTTGGCCGTCGGGTGAGCCGGCGGATCCGGCGGCCCCGACCCAGAAGGAAGAGGCGAGAATGCAATCCACAGATTGGCCAGACCAGCATTCCAAGATGCTGTGCGAGCTTCATGCCCAGGGGCGGTCCTATGCCGAGATCGCGCGCGCCCTCAATGCGCAGTTCGGAACCGCCTATACGCGGAACGCGACGCTTGGCCGCGGCAAGCGGATCGGGCTGGTCGCGCCGGGCGGGCCGAAAGCCGCGCGGTCCGCGCCCCGGCCGATGTCCGCGGCGGCCCGAACCGGACGGCGAGTCGCCGAGGCGGCGGTGCGGCCGATGCCGTCCCCGGTGAAGCCCGCCGCGGCCGTCAAGCTGCGTTGTGTCGGCATCAGCCCGCGCCTGCTGTCCCTGGACCAGCTCGAGCGCAACGATTGCCGCTACCCCTATGGCGGCGACCGGGACGACGATCCCATCATCACCTTTTGTGGCCATCCGCGCCAGCCCGGCTCCTGCTACTGCACGCCGCATTACCATCTCACGCGGCTTCCGCCCGAGGAGACCGCCGTGCGTCCCGCCGGCCCTTTGATCCTGCGGCTGGTCGCGGCCGCGTAGAGCGCGGCAAACCCGACCCGAAACGACCCCATCCATTTCCGGAGACGAGACATGGCGCGCCCCAGACGCAGCAAGCCCCATCGCATGTCCAAGACCCACGACCGGAGAGCTCACGACGTGCCGCGAAATGCAGACGTGATTCCCGTGGAGATCGATGATCCGCTGGCGCTTCAGCCCGGCGAAAAGATCGTCGCGTTGCGATCGGTCCGCAGCGACCCGCTCGGCCGGCTGCACGCGCACAAGCAGCTGGATGACGCTCAATACCGGGCCGGACGGGCGTTCCAGAACGATTGGGAGCGGGCCGAGCGGGGCCCGCAGGCGATCGATCCCTCGCGCGAGCACGTCGACGGCGCCCGCGGGCGTGAGCCGGTCACCGAAGGCCAGAGGCAGGCGGTGCTGCGGCTCAACCGCGCCGAGCGCGAGCTCGGCGCCGACGGCGCGGCGATCACCCATGACGTCCTGGTGCACGGCCTGACCATGGAGCAGGTCGGACACAAGCGGGGGCTCGCCAGCCAGCGCTGGAATGATTATTTTGCCCGGCGCTTCAAGGAGTGCCTGGACCGGCTGGCCGTGGTCTACGGGTTGTCCACCGACAGGGTCTCCAGGAAATGCGATGGGGCCGTGCGATCGGGCCATCGGGGCGAGAGCTAACGGCCGGTACGACCGGCACTCGTTCCGTCGTCGACGGGTACGAGCGCCGGTCGGACAATCGTTTTCCCTCAGGGATGCGGCGTCACGACATAAGTGGTGCTGTAGGGCTCGACGCGCAGCGAGGCATGCGACAGCAGACCGATCTTGGCCGAAGGTGCCATCTGCAGCTCGCCGTTCGGGCCGCGATGAACGTTGTACTGCCAAGCCGCGAGATCGCCTTTCTGCGCCAGTGCGCGCGCAACGGCGCTGGCATCGCTGCCGCCGATCGTCGCCAGCTCGTCGCTATTGAGACCGATGACGATCTCGTCCTTGACGGTCACCACCTTGAACAGCGAGGTCGCGCTGTCACCGGCGCTCGCCATCGAAGCGGTGAGCGCCAGCGTGGCGACGGCGCTGAAGAATGGGCGTGTCAGTCTGGAAGGCATGAGGACTCCTGTTGCCGACGGCATGATGGACGGCGTCGGCGTGCAGCCATTGGTTCCCGACGGGGGGCCGTCGGTTCGAAGAAATCGATGCGGCGGTGGGCTGAACCAGGGGGCGTGACGTCGCGTCTAAGCACGATTGCGGGATGCGTACGTGCCGCCGGACGGCCGGGTTGGTCCTGAGTTGACACAGGTCAAGCTGCACGCCCGGGCATGTCGTATTTGGGAACGAGTGAAGTGAAGGGTGATGCCATGTTCAGCGGGAAATATCGATCTCCTTCGGCCGGTGGAAAAATCGCGATTGCGGCCGTCGCGGCCATCGCCGCGGTGGCGAGCGCGCCGGCGCCAGCCCATGCGGGGGCGGCGGGTCCGGCCAACAAGTCGGCGGTCGCGACGGCGACATCCGGCGATTTGACCGATCTCAGCGCTCGTCGGCGCTATCGCCGCGTCTACAGGGGCAATCCGGCCGCCGGCTTGGCCATCATGGGTGCAATGATCGGCACCATCGGCGCAATCGCCGCGCAGCACGACGACTACTATTACTATGGACCCGGCTATTATCCCGGACCCGTCTATTACGGGCCGCCGCGGGTGTACTACGCACCGCGGCCATATTATGTTCGTCCGTATTACGGCCCGCCCGGTTACTACTACAGTCCGTACTGACCGTACTGACGTGACGCGGCGCTCCGTCCATGTTGCGGTGTCGGCTTAGAAGCCGCCGGCGCTGAAACGGAGCGGCTGCACGACGTCGTACGCCGCCTTGCTGATCGGGACCGCGTAGTCGACGGTAAGCGGTCCGAACGGTGATGCCCAGGTCATGCCGACGCCGACCGAGGAGCGCAGCACGTTCCTGTTCGCCAATTGGGCATTCTGGGTCGGGCCGCGATAGCCGAACACGGTTCCGGCGTCGACGAAGGCCGATGCACGCAGGCCGTATTCCTGCGGCAATCCGGGAATGTTGCCCTGCAGCTCCGCCGTGGTCGCCCAAAACAGGCTGCCGCCGACATTGTCCATCGTCGATCCTGGCGTCAGATCGCGCGGCCCAAAGCCGCCCGGCGCGAAGCCGCGCACCATGGTGGGACCGCCGAAGAAGCTGTTGAGCAGCGGCGCCTGCTGGCCGCCCCATCCGGTGATATAGCCGCCTTGCGCGCGCACCATGCCGGTCAGGTCGCTGTTGATCGACCGATAATAGCGGACGTCGCCCGTGGTCCGTAAGAAGCGAACGTCGCCGCCGAGACCGGCGAGATCCTGCGTCAACTGCGAACGAATGCCGCTGGTCGGCACCTTGTTGTTGTCGAGCGAGCTGTAGGTGACGGTATTGCCGAGCGAGGACACCGTCTGCCGTCCGGCTGCGACCGCCTGGCGAACCGGCAGGGACACCGCCGCCGGCGAGATCCCCGGCGCGAGCACCACCCTTTGGTCGTAGAGCGAATAGCGCCACAGCATGGCAGTCTGCTCGCTGACCGGCATGCCCAGGGTGAGGGCACCGCCATAGGTGTTGCTGCCGAACGATTGGAATGTGCTGACCATGCTCTGTCGCGCGAACAGCTCCATGCCGGGTGTCGTTCGACCGAGGGCGTAGGGCGAGGTGAAGGACAGGCTGGCGCCTCGCGCGAACTGCCCGTAGGTGAAAGTGGCCTGCGCAGTGTTGCCGGTGCCGAGTACGTTGCGGTCACCGATCTTCACCTCGGCGAGCAATCCGTCCGTGGACGAATAGCCGCCGGAGACGTTGAAGTCCCCGGTCGCCTGATCGACTGCCTCGACATCCAGCACCACGCGATCCCTGGCCGAGCCCGGCCGCGTCGAGATCTTGACGGTCTTGAAGTAGTTGAGGTTGCGCAGGCGACGTTCGGCGCGGTCGATCAGCGTCCTGTTGTAGGCGTCGCCCTCGCTGACGTCGAACTCGCGTCGAATCACGTCGTCATGCGTGCGCGTGTTGCCGTGGATCTCGATGCGCTCGACATAGCTGCGCCGTCCCTGCTCGATCTGGAAGGTGACGTCGGCCTGCCGATCCTGCGCATGGCGATCGATCCTGGGCTCGACCTGCGCAAACGGAAAGCCGAGCTTGCCAAGTTCGGCCGTCAGGACGTCCGAGGTCTTGTCGATCTTGCTCTGGTCGAAGGTGTCGCCCTGCTGCGTCAGCAACAATGTGCGCAGGCGGTCGCAGGCCAGCCCCTGCACGTTGCAGGAGACGTCGACTGCGGCGAATTTATAGAGTCCGCCTTCCTCGATCGCAAAGGTGAGGTTGTAGCCGCCATTTGCCGCGTCATAGTCGACGCTCACGTTCGTGACCTCGGCATCGGCGTAGCCGTGGTCACGGTAATATCGCCGCAGCAGCTCGCGGTCCTCGTTGACGCGATCTGCGTCGTAGATGTTGCCGCCGGTCACGAAGCTCAGCACGTTGGTGGCCGAGGTCTTGATCACCGCGTGCAATTGTCGGGCGCCATAGGCGCGGTTGCCCGTGAAGTTGATCGCCCTGACCGGCGTCTTCCTGCCTTCGGTGATGGTGAAGACGAGATCGACGCGGTCGTTGCCGCGATCGATGATCTCCGGGACGACGCGGACGTCGTCGCGTCCCGCACGATGATACGCCTGGATGATGCGGGCGACGTCGCCCTGGACAGTTGCGCGTTGCAGGCCGGCTCGCGGCTTTGATAGCACCGCGCCCGTAAGCTCCGCATCCTTCACCTTCTTGTTACCTTCGAAGGCGACGCGATCGAGCACTTTTGCTTCCGAGACGCGGACCACGGTCCGTCCGTCGGCGCGGCTGATCTTCACGTCGTCGAACAGTCCGCTTGCAACCAGCGCCTTCAAGCCGGCGTCGAGCGCGGCGGCGTCGTAGCGCCCGTTGGCGTCAGCGCGAAAATAGGATCGCACGGTGTCGGCATCGACGCGCCGATTGCCCTGTACTGCAAGGGCTTCGCCCGCCACCGCCGGCGGCGCGGACGTCAGCACCGACAGCGTCGCAACGATCAATGCGACGTGTCGCGATCTGCTGTCTCCGCGGTGACGGCTGTTTTGGGTCAACATGCGCGCATCTGCCTGCTCGTCATGCCGGGATGCAAAAGCCGGTGGGCGGCCAAATCATGTCGAGGCCGTGGAGACTCGGGGGCCTGCGATCACGCCTGCGAAGGGTGGCCAGCAGGGAACTGGGCGCGGCCGCAGAATCGACGCAGAGTCGATTCAAACGACGTGCAGCATCGTCCTCATCCGTACGCGCCAGCAGATGCTGATGCGGCGAACGTTTGTCGGGAGCAGACCATGCGCGCGATCGCCTTGGCCCTCATCGCTTGCACTTTCGTTCAATCAGCCCTTGCTGCTGCGGTCGTCCCAGAGATCGACCCACGCGCGTCGCTCGGTGTCGTCCAGAATTGGATCTACAACTATCGCACCAAACCCGACTACGCCCATGTGCCGGCGGCGGTCCGGGTGCTGTTTCATTCGCAGACGTTCAAGGAGCCGGAGAACGCGGGCATCTATCTCGGCTTCATCGCGGGGGCGATCGGCTCCAATCCCGCCAAGGCCGAACAACTCGTCAACAGCTTCTTTCCCGTGCCTCCCGAGGAGGAGTGGGTGGTCGTGCGTGCCATCGCTTATTCGGGTCTGCCGGATTGGCGCAATCTCATGCGCAGGGTCGCGCCGAAGATGCCGGGCCGCCGCGTGATGATCGACGGCTATCTGAGCGGCGCACAGCCGACCTTGATGGACATCCCCTTGGAGGAAACGAAGCCTGGCGTGATGGACAAGCTGCGTGGCGCATTGACGCAGAATCCGTTCAAGAAGGAGGAGCGCAAGCTCGACACGCGGCTCAGCTACGCGACCCACCAGGATCTGCTCGACATCCTCTGGGGTTATTACTTCGCAACCGGCTCGCGCGTACCGATCCAGCGCATCGTGCAGATGCTGCCGTGGTCGAAGAGCCGCGACACGGTCGACAAGCTGACGATCGGCAGCATGGCGCGCTATACGCTTGCCAGCTATTCGGTGCGCGATGCCAGCCTGCGCGACTATCTCCGGGAGGAGCTGGCGCGGCAGTCGGGACCGGTCAAGGAGCCGCTCAGGGAGGTGGTTGAGGCCGCCGATACGGTGCAGCTCGGCGCCGTCCGCAAGGATGCCGTCGCCGCCGTCGAGGAGCTGAAGACCAGGGGCTCTGACGCCCGGCGCAACATGGATTTCTGGGGACAGCTCGGCGTCGGCGCCCTTGCGCTCGGTTGTGTCTCGGCCGCCGCGCTGGGGCAGGTCGCCGTCGGCATCCCTTGCGTGATCGGCGGCTCGGCCTCCCAGGGCCTGCTCTCGTTCTGGGAGAAGCAGCAATAGGCCCTCGGTGGCGCAGCGGCGGCGTTCGTTGGCGGCCGAGGGAAGGGGAGAGCCGGTGGAGTGGACCGGCGGGGCGTCTAGCCCTCAAGGTGCTCTTGCTGCGGAAGCGGCCCGATCGCGTGCCCGATATGCACACTCAAGAGTTGTTCGGCTTTTCGTTTCCTCTACGAAAAGTAGAAAAAGCAGTCAGCGCGCAGTCACTGCCGGCACGCCTATGAAGAAATCAGGACAGGCTGGCTTTCACTGCAGCCGGATAAACCGGCTCGCGGTGAACCTCCGCGCCAGATTCGTCGACGACGACGATGGACAGCCTGCGGTCGGTGATGCGCGGGTCGTGCCGGAGGCGCCGGGCCAAATCCCGGCTGTGCTCGATCGCCCCTGCACTCGTCGCAAATTCCAGGCCGGTCCGGTCTCTGGTCGGTATGCCATCCTTCATATCGAAATAATAAGTGCGCATGGTCTTCCTGCAGCCGCTGTGTCGCGGGAGTGGGCACGGATCCCGAGCGAGATCCGCAACCCATTCTTCCCCCCAAGCAAACTATAGAAGACCTCTAATGTGGAGGACAAGCTTACCGCTGCCGTAATCCCCCCGCCTCGTTCGGTAAACGACCGTTTCCACTGGTATCGTCAGCCAGAAACTGCCAGAAGGCTCAAATTGTGACGCCGAAATCAACCAACCGGTCAGTTCGGCTTGCTGCAAGAGTTGTTCGCTGGCATACTTTCAACCTCGTCGGGTTCCGCACGGTCGATTTCCAGGCGGGCCATCCTGAGGATCAGGGTCGCAGTCGTCAGACCGAGACTTTCAGCCTCGATTGCTGCAGTATCTACCTTGCGTGCAAGGCCTTCACGTTTGCTAAGGACTGGCATTACTGTTTCCTGCCAAAGGTGCGAGATGAAGAATTCAACATTCATCGCGGAGCTGCACACGAAGCTCGGAGCCCCATCGAGCGAAGCCGTGGAAAGCCTTCGTCTGCTGAAGGCATTCCTGAAGCTGGCTCCGGGCCAGCGCATCGAGGTGATCGAGATGGTTGAGCGGTTGACCGCGGAGTCCCTTTCGGAGACCGATCGCCCTCTGTCCTGAGCTCATCCCTCCCGATTACCTGCAATGGTTGCGGGAGGTCGCGTCGCAATCGCATAGATTGCATCATCCAGCGCTTCCGATTCGTGCAGCGTCCCGGCCGGCAGCAGAATCTTGTCGCCGGCCGTGCAGATGCGCTCGCCACCTTCCCAACGAAACGTGAGTCGTCCCTGGATCACGACGAGGATTTCGTCGACCGGGTGGGTATGGAAGGCGTGAACCTTGCCGGCCGCATCGTGCTGCAGCTCGATGCAGCCCTGCGTCGGCAACAGCGCCAGGATGTCGGGATCGATCGCGAAGCTGGTCTTCGTTCCAGCGATGATCTGGGTCATGCGGCCTGCTCCTTGTCTCCAATGGACGATGGCTTGGTCTGCGCCAGCTTGTGGAAGGGACAGGCCGGCGGCGGCTGGTTGTCGTCGTAGAGGAAATACTGTTTGAACTCCCGGCCCTCCGGATTGCCGTAGCGTCCGAGCTGGGGCGAAGGCGCCGTCGTGTCGAATGGGACCAGCCGTTTGCGCACCTCGCCGAAGGCCTTGGCGGCGGCCTCCTCCGTGCCGAGCATCCGTTCGAACACCCAGCGCGGCTGGAAGGTCAGCATGAATGCGCTCGAGCGGCGGCTTTGCCGCATCACATGCGCGGGCGTGCTGCAGACGACGAAGATCGGCTCTCCGGCAAACGAAAACTCCCACATCGGATGATCGACGGTCTCGGGAATTTCGGCGGGCCACGGCTGGCTATCGACGCGCGCCAGCTGATCGAGGATGTGCCAGAACTTCTTGTAGTAAGAGTTGATGGTCTGGACCGGGCGCGGGCGCGTGAACAGCACCAGCGAGGTGTTGGGTCCGTGCGAGCGGCTCTCCGAGACGAACAAGGCGAGCTGCTGGCCGAGCACGTCGATGTCGATGGGGTCGAGAAACAGATAACGAAGCTGATCGTGACGATAGCCCGCGACGCCGAATACGCACGGAAAGGGTCTTGCTTCGCTGCTCATCTGAGCCTCGAATTCCGAAAACAGGACACTTTGCCAGGTGCCGGCCTGATGGCCGGATCGGGCTTCGTCCCTTCTCAAATACAAACGCGACATACTGACCCTCTCTGTTCTTATGCTTAAGTACGAAGTATCAATTTGCGCCTCATCATCAGCGGCCCAAGGAGTCCAGGAAGCGACATCAGAACGAGAATTTCGATCAGGGCTGCGTAGCCGGAATCGCTGGCGGCACTGCGCAGGCTTGATCCGATGTCGGGGTTGAGGCCGCTCGCACTCACCATGGCAAAGGCGATCACCGGCTGAGCCAGTCCGGCAAAAATGCCGGCGGCCGTCGTATTGATCGATGCGCCGACGCCGATGCGCTCCGCCGTGTAGAGATGCTTGGTGCTTTTCAGGATCAGCGGCACGGTGCCCCCGGCCACCAGACCGAGCACGGCGAACACCGCGCCGACATAGAAGAAGCCGAAGCTGTGCGCCAGTGCCGGCAACAGCATCACGACGAGCAGCATGCGCAGCAAGGTGATGGAGATCAGAGCTGCATTGAGCGACTGCATCCGGTCCGCGGCATGGCCGAGAAAGATCGATCCGATGGCGTTGCCGACCATGAAAGCGAGCAGGGGACCGCCGGCCGCCGAAGGCGAGATGCCGAAATAATGCGCGACCATCGGGATGCCCCATACCCCGGCGAGCGTGGTCACGACCGCGAAATGCGCAGCGAAGCTCATGGCGCAGCCCCAGGTCGCGGCCGATCCGAGCGCATGCCAGCTTGTGACCAGGACGCTCTTCAGCGTCCGGCTGGTGTAGTTCGCCGGTGCCGATTTCAAGGTCGCGAACGCGCAGGCAAAGTTCGCGACGCCGACGCAGGCGATGAAGAGAAAGCAGGCGCGCCAGCCGAAGCCGCTGACCGCAGCGGCGAGCGGGGTCGTGGCGAGGACGCCGCCGACATAGCCCGACACCTGGGAGATGCCGGACATCAAGCCGAAACGCTGGTCGGAAAAGCTCTGCGCGACGAGCTTCAGCAGCGCCGTGAACACCAGCGCGTCGCCGCAGGCCACGACCACGCGCGCGACGAAGACGTCGAGCAGGCTGGGCGACAGGGCGAAGGCGGCACTGCCGAGCACCGACGCCGTCATGCTGCACAGCACGACACGCTTCACACCGTAGCGGTCGACCAGAACGCCCGCGGGGATCTGCATCAAGGTGTAGCCCCAGAAGTAGCTGGAGGCGAGCATCGCGACGCCGGAGGCGTCGGTGCCGAAGTCGCGCATGAAGTCGAGGCCCACGGTCTGCGGCGACATCCGCTGCAGGAAGGCGACGGCGTAGGCGAGCGCGACCGTACCCCACGCAACATAGGCGCGATCGAGGAACCGGAGCGGAGAGGACGCGACCGCTTGTTGTCCGAGCGCCGCCATCACACCCTCGCATAGCCGACGGAGAACAGGGCGTCGGCGGAATCCGGGATGATCCGCGACATCGCGGTCTCGACCAGCGAGGCCCTGCCGTGATAGTCTTGCCTGATGTGCTGGATGTGTCCGTAGGCGCCGCGCATGATCATGCGGGGCACCTCGAGCGGCTTGCCCGGATAGATCGTCGCGCACATCTCGACGCAGGCGGCCTGCAACTCGGCATCCGCCGTCTCATCGAGCAGCGACGGCGCGACTCTCTCGCAGATCTTGGCGTTGGCAGCCCACACGATCGGGTTGCGCGTACGCCATCCGTAAAGAATTTCTTCGCCGGGTGTGGCCGACCCGTGATGCTTGAGGATCTGCGACGTAAAGAACCCATACAGGCCACGACCCTGATGTGCGGGTAATACTTCGGTCCCACTGCGATAAATGGCCGGCCGCTGCGCGATGGTCATCACGCGATAGACTGAGAACGCGACCAGTCCGACGTGATCGTAGACCAGAACGAGGCCGTATTTGCCGGTGAATGGCGACGAGGCCGCGGTCCAATGCGGTTCGATTGCTTTCCAGTTAATGGCAATGATCGAATTCATTGCATCCATGATCGGCTGCCGATCAGGCAGCTCGATCTCCGACGCGTCGGAAAAGCTGTAGACGGTGTAGTCGTCCCAGGGCGAGGCGATGGTCCTGTATCGACCGTCCAAATTGCGCGACATCGCGTGAACTCCACCACTGCAAGGTCGAGCTATACAGGCGGTCCTCCGATGGCTTAAAGGACAATATGCCCTCGAATTCTGCCAACTCTCCCCGGCGTGCTGCGGTGCGTCGAGATAGTGCCGAAAGGCGGCTGGCCATCTTTGCCTTTCCCGGAGTGACGTTGCTCGACGTTTCCGGCCCGGCGCAGGTGTTCGCCGAACTCAGCGAGATCGAGCTGCCAGGGCCGGGCTATGCGCTGAGCTACGTGTCCAAGGAGGGCGGACTGGTGCCGACCGATGTCGGCCTGATGATCGACACTGCGCCACTCTCGTCCCTGAAGCCTGAGGAGGTCGATACGCTGCTGATCCCGGGGGGGCCCGGCATCTGGAAGCTGCGGCAGGACGAGACGGTGATGCAGTGGATCGGCCAGGTGCTCCCCGGTGCCCGGCGCATCGCATCCGTCTGCCTGGGCGCCTTTGCGCTGGCCTGGGTCGGCGCGCTGGAGGGCAGGCGGGCCGCGACACATTGGCGCTACTGCCCCCGTCTGCAGGACAGTTTTCCGAACGTGAAGGTCGAGCCCGACGCGATCTTTGTGCAGGATGGCCGGGTCTGGTCATCCGCAGGCGTGAGCGCCGGCATCGATCTCGCGCTGGCGATGATCGAGGAGGATTTCGGCCATACGATCGCGCTCGACGTGGCGCGCCGGCTCGTCGTCTTTCTGAAACGTCCTGGTGGCCAGAGTCAGTTTTCGACCGTCCTGGCGGCGCAGGCGTCCGACGTCGAGGGTCGGTTCAGTGCGCTGCATGCCTGGATCATCGAGAACATCGCCAGCGACTTGCGGGTCGAGGCGCTGGCCGCGCGAGCCGGCATGACGCCGCGCACCTTTGCGCGCACCTATGTCAGCCGCACCGGCATGACCCCGGCACAGGGAGTCGAGGCGCTCAGGGTCGAGACGGCGCGCCTCCTACTCGAAAGCCGCCAGATCGAAAACGTGGTCGAAATCGCCAAACGGGCGGGCTTTGGCGACGACGAGCGCATGCGGCGGGCGTTCCTGCGGCATCTCGGTGTGTCGCCGTCGGAGTATCGGCGCCGCTTCTCGGGCTGAGCGGCGCTTGCCGCAACCGGGGCTGACAAGACTCGCCGGACTCGGCGCCCTTTCCTTTGCTTTCGGGTCAATCCCGCCGCTCGCTTTGAGGCCGGTGCGGCCATGCCTTATGCGAGCGCTCAAAGCCTTCCGTAAAAGGCCATGTGTATAATGCTGAAAATTTGATGCAGATCCGCCTCCGCCGAGGGGAAAGGCCAATGACCAACATCGTTCCCTTTCGCACGAGGACACTCTCTCCTGAGGCCGCCTTTGCGAGCGCTGAGCAGAAGGCGGTGGTTGTGGTGGCCGGTGCTGGCCTCATGGACACCGTGCGAGTCGGTGCATTCAGCGTCAGGGAGGATGCGAGAAAACTGTCCTCCTCCTCGATCTTGCCCTGCAGCATGCGCGAGAGCTCTCGGGCCTGTTGCGGACGAGCGCGCGCGACGGATCTATGATCGTCACCTCGCTTCGATCGAATACGCTTTGCAGATTGCGCGTCAACGTATAGCCGCATTCTGACAGCCGCTGGCGGCTTTCCTCCGCATCCATTTGTACGGCGACGCAGGGAGTCGGATGTGGTAGTTGGATCTGTCGTGGAGGAAGCAACGATGACCCAAACCAAACTGGAAGTGCCCGCTGAACTGCGGGACCTGGCCGAAAAGACCATCTCGCAGGCTGAAAAAGCATTCGAGATGTTCTTCGACGCAGCCGGCAAGTCGATCGGCACAGTTCCCGGGCCTGCCGCCGACATGTCCAAGCAGGCGCTCACTCTTACCGAGCAGAACATCAAGACGGCCTTCGAGCACGCTCGAAAGCTCGTTCACGCCACCGAGCTCGAGGAGGCGATGCGGATCCAGTCCGAGTTCCTGCGCAGCCAGTTCACCAACGCCGGTGAACACATGAAGACGATCACGGCGAGCATCATGTCCGCCGCGAGCAAGGCGACCGAGCCCAAGAGCTGAAGCGCGAGCCTCGCCGTCGCGGGAGCGACGGTCTGCATGGACGGAACTCGGCGGCAGCGCTGCCGCCGAATGGATGCGAGCGGACGAGACGGGCGAAAGAGCCCAGCCCTATTTTCGCAGGCTGCCGATATAGGCGGCGATGTCGGCTGCCTCCAGCCGGTTGAGCGGGAAGCTTGGCATCTTCGGATGCGGGTCGAGCAGGAAAAACGCGACCTTCTCCGGCGTGAAATCCGTTCTCTGAGCAATCTGGGCGAAGGAGGGAACGTCCGCGCTGGCCTGCTTCTGCGTCCCCTCGATGAGGTGGCACGAGGCGCACCAGCGACGGGCCAGATCTCCGCCGTGATCCGGATCGGCGGCCCAGGCCGGTGTCGATGCCGCAGCCGCGATCGCGATCGCCATAACTCTCATCACCGAGGCGTGCATCAAGGAACTCCTGATCTTTGTCTGTTGGGTGGTGGCATACCTCGCCGGAGTGACGGCGGGTGGCTCACGAAGGAATGTTTCGCCCCGGAGAGGAGCGTCTTGGCGGCTCCGTCTCGCAGGCACGCGCGGCACGTCGATGAATCTCGACGTCAATTACAGCATGATTTGGGAAAGTGGGACAGGTCGATCCGGCTGACGATTGCCTTCAGGAGCGCGGTCGCGCGGCGCAGCCAAGACATATCGGCCGGGCGAGACACGTCGGTCGAGGCGGTGATCGTCAACTCTTCCGCAACGTAGGACATGTCGAGCCCTCCCTGTCGCTCAGCATCTTTCCGCTCAGCCTGTTGACGAGATGCGTACCGCCACATGCTGGGCATGCGGCCGCCTCATAGGCATCGAACTGGTCGGCAAGAACCGGTGCGGCCAAGTCGATCTGAACGTTCGATCCCGTCTGGGAGCAGCGAAAAACGAGAGTTTCCATCATCTGAACATGACAAATGCCGGCATCGATGCCTTGATCTGTCTCAACAGACGATGAGGCGACCGGCGCGTGCCGGACTGCCGGAGGACAGAATGTCAGGTCAGGCTATGCGATGCGGCCTTCGCCCTGCCGATCCGTTCGGCAACGTTTACCGTGGACACGGAACCCGTCTGGGCCGCACGGAGGGCCGCATCGATCTTCGACTTCACGCGCCGCGCTGCGAGCGCAGCGAGTCTGGTCTGGGTGCGTCCGGTCTTGATCTGATCGCCAAACTCGTACCGCCATTCCCAAATGTCCGGTTCAGCAGTCGCCACGACGGTATATTGAACACCTCGGTGGATCACGGAACCCCCCCTGTCAACACTTCCACTCAAAGTCAATGTCTAACCAATCTACAATCAATCCGGGCAAATACGGGACTGGAACAATTGCCAGCTCCGCGATGGTTAGAGGGTTAACACCACCATGCCGACAATGTTCCGCAGGTGCCCGGCTTCCGTGCACACTTTTCCGGTGCGGATATCGGCCGTGCACAATCGGCGGAAATCGCGGGGCAGCCTGAAGACGCAGACGGGGGCTGCGTTCAAGGGCCCGAAATCTGCCAGAAGGGCGGACGACGCGTGTGGCGGATTCGAGTTCCGATCGATGGCCGGCAGGAGATATCAAGGCACGACATGCCGGAGTCGATGTTAGTCCGCCATCCCGAGACGAGGTCCATCTTGCTTGCCGATGATCAAGAGCTGGCGAAGACAGATAGCGTGGCAGCCGGCAACGGCAACCGAGGTCGTGACCTCCGGGTCGACGCGTTCCGGGGGCTCGCCCTTTGGTTCATCTTCATCGATCATGTTCCGGACAATTCGCTGGCGTGGCTGACGCTGCGCAACTACGGCTTCAGCGACACCTCCGAGGTGTTCGTCTTCGTCTCCGGCTACACCTGCATGCTCGCCTATGGCGGAGCGCTGCCGAAGCAGGGCTGGGCGACCACGGTGGTGCGGGCGCTGCGGCGCGCCTGGGAGATCTATGCGGCGTTCCTGGTGCTGCTGCTCGCCTATGCGGCGCTGGTCTGGGTGATCGGCGGCGGCACGCGCTTCGTCGACGAGACCAACACCGGCTTCTTCTTTCGCGAGCCCGGGCCCACGCTGGTGCATGTGGCGCTGCTGCAATTCGCGCCCGTCAACACCGACATCCTGCTGACGTTCGCAATCCTGCACATCTGCTTTCCCGTCATCCTGTGGCTGATGATCACCAGCGCGACGTTGACGCTGGTGCTTTCATTCCTGCTCTACATGATGGTTCAGCTGTTCAGCTGGCAGGTGCCGGCGTGGCCGAGCGGCGAACTGTATTTCAATCCGTTCGCCTGGCAGTTCCTGTTCGTGATCGGCGCCTGGTACGGCTGTGCCGGCACCACGCGCCTGCGTCCGCTCCTCGACTCGCGAGCGCTGTTGATCGTGGCGATCACCTATCTCGCGTTCAGCCTGTTGATGGCGCTCAGCTGGGAGTTCAAGAGTCTCGAGAACCTGATCCCGTCGGCCATCAACGGCCTGATCTATCCGATCTACAAGAGCCACCTAGCGCCGGTGCGGCTCTTGCACTTCCTGGCGCTTGCCTTCGTGGTGTCGCGGCTGGCGCCGCGGGACTGGAAGGGGCCGATTCGTCCGCTGATGACGGCCATGATCAGGTGCGGCGAGAACTCGCTCCCGATCTATTGCCAGGGTGTGCTGCTGGCCTTCCTCGGCCAGGTCATTCTGACCGACGTGGCGAGCGGGTTGGCGATGCAGCTGCTGATCAGTGTCGCCGGGATCGCGATCATGACCATCGCGGCCACGCTGCTGACATGGGAATCACAGCTCGACCGGCGCGGGCCGCGGCTGTTCTGACCACCGCTCCTCAACGCCGGCGTGCGACGGTGACCCCGAGCAGGAAGGCGACGAACAGGCTCGCGAGCGGCGCCTCGCGGGTGATCGCGCTGATGGTCGACAGGGCGGTCCCCGGCCGCCGCGCGGCCCTTGCCGCTTCGCTCAGTCGGTCGACGGCCGCTCCCAGCGTGCCCACCACCTCGCCGAGTGTGTGTGACATGTCCGTCGCGGTGTCGAGCGCGCGTTCGGCAACGCCCGGCTGTGGAGGTGTTTCGAACGTTTCGCTGTTCACTGTCGTTGCCTTCTTGCCGCGGCTCGTCGGATTGGCACCCCCGTGCCGACGCGATTCGGCCGAGGGCGAATGTAATGCTCCTGAAAATGCCGGCTGATGCGATTGGTTCCCATGGACCGAGACGTCGCTGGCGAAGCATGCGGTGCAAAATCGCGCTACGCTGGGCGACCGGCCGTCGATGAAAGGATTCCGTCTTGGCTTCTCCAGACCTTACAGCGCCACATCGCATCGCCGTCCTTGGTGCGCCGATCGATCTCGGCGCGTCGGTCCGCGGTACGCTGATGGGGCCTGCTGCGCTGCGCACCGCAGGTCTCGTCACCGTGCTGGAAAGCCTCGGGCTCGACGTCACCGACTACGGCGACGTCGGCATCGCCGACATCACGGAGCAGGTTGACGAGCCCCCGATGAAGGCCAAGCACTATCGCCAGATCCAGCGCTGGTCGCGGGTGCTGGCGCGTCGCAGTCAAGAGCTGGCGCAGACCGGCGCCATCCCGGTGTTCCTCGGCGGCGACCATTCGCTGTCGATGGGGTCTGTGAACGGGATCGCGCGCCATTGCCGCGAGATCGGGCGGGAGCTGTTCGTGCTCTGGCTCGACGCACATGCCGACTACAACACGCCTGAAACCACCATCACGGCGAACATGCACGGCATGTCCGCCGCGTTCTTGTGCGGCGAGCCGGGTCTCGATGGTCTGCTCGGCGACGAGGCACGCACGTCCATCACCCCAGATCAGTTGGAGCTGTTCGGCATCCGCTCGATCGACAGAGCGGAAAAGGAACTGCTGCGTCTCCGGCGTATCAGCATCGCCGACATGCGCGCCATCGACGAATTCGGCGTCGGCGTGCTGATGCGCCGGATCCTCGACAAGGTTCGTGCGCGGAACGGCGTCCTGCATGTGAGCTTCGATGTCGACTTCCTCGATCCCGAGGTCGCCCCCGGCGTCGGCACGACCGTACCGGGCGGCGCGACCTATCGCGAGGCGCATCTCATCATGGAGATGCTGCACGATTCCGGCCTGGTCCGTTCGGTCGACATCGTCGAGCTCAACCCGTTCCTCGACGAGCGCGGCAAGACCGCGCGCGTCGCCGTCGAACTGGTCGCCAGCCTGTTCGGTCAGCAGATCACGGACCGGCCGACGCCGAGCAATGCGATCGTTCCGGATCAATAGAGCGGATGCCTCCTCACTCGACCTCGGTGAGCCCGAGGCATCCGCGATCTCGGGCTCAGTAGCGGGCGTCGTACATCTTCGACTCGACGAAGCCGAGCAGATCGTTCGGCGCAGGCCCTGTGGCGAGCCCGTTCTGATAGGCAACGCCGGCCACCGCGGCGCCGATATAGGCAGACACCTCGCGGATGCGCGGCAGCGCCGGGTAAAGGCTGCCCTGCTCAAGATCGGCGCCGGTGACGCAGTTCGCCAGGGTATGCGCGGCGGCCATGAACATCTCGTCGGTCACCAGCCGCGCGCCGCTGGCGATGGCACCCAGGCCGACGCCGGGAAAGATGTAGGAGTTGTTGCCCTGGCGCGGCACGAAGGTCTTGCCGTCGAGCTTGACCGGATCGTAGGGGCTGCCGCAGGCGAACAGCGCGCGGCCCTGGGTATAGCGATAGGCCGACTCCGCGGAGCATTCCGCCTTCGAGGTCGGGTTGGAGAGCGCGAAGATGATGGGGCGCTCGTTCAGTTCGGCCATGGCCTGCAGCACTTCTGGCGTGAAGGCGCCGCCGACGGCCGCCACGCCGATGATCGCGGTCGGCTTCAGCGTCCTGATCGCGGTCAGGAAGTCTGCGATCGGCGCCTGGTCGTGCGCATAGCGCAGCTTGTGGCCGTGCAGGTTCTCTCGCCCCTTGATGACGAGGCCGCGCGAGTCCGTCAGCCAGTTGCGCCGCAGCGCCTCTGCTTCGGACAGGCCCTCGGCCATCATGGCGGAGACGACGAGATCCGCGATGCCGGTGGCCGCCTCGCCGGCCCCGAGGAACAGCACCGTCTGGTCGCGGAGCTTGCCGCCGGTGATGCGCAGCGCCGAAAACAGGCCGGCAAGCGCCACCGCCGCCGTGCCCTGGATGTCGTCGTTGAAGACGCAGGCGTCGTCGCGATATTTGTGCAGCAGCTTGAATGCGGCGTGGTTGGCGAAGTCCTCGAACTGGATCAGCACGCCCGGGAAGGCGGCGCGGGCCGCGGTCATGAACTCGTCGACGAACGTGTCGTAGGCTTCGCCCGTAAGGCGCTTCTGGCGCAGCCCAATGTAGTAGGGGTCGGCCAGAAGCTCTTCGTTGTTGGTGCCGACATCGAGCATGACGGGCAGGCACTCTTCCGGATGGATACCGGCGCAGGCCGAGTACAGCGACAGCTTGCCGACCGGAATGCCCATGCCGTTGGCGCCGAGATCGCCGAGGCCCAGTATGCGCTCGCCGTCGGTGACGACGATGAGCTTGGCGCGATACGGCCAGTTGGCGAGGATCTCCGCGATCCGGCCGCGGTCGTTGGCCGAGATGAACAGGCCGCGCGGACGCTGGAAGATCAGGCCGAATTTCTGGCAGGCGAGGCCGACGGTCGGCGTGTAGATCAGCGGCTGGATCTCGTCGATGTTGTCGCAGACCACCCGGAAGAACAGCGCTTCGTTGCGGTCATGCAGTGCGTTCAGTGCCACGTACTTCTCGAGGTCGCTGGACAGGCTGCGAAGATTGACCAGGATCCGCTCGGCCTGGGCCTGCATCGACATGACCCCGGCGGGCAGGAAGCCGCGCAGGCCGAGCGCATCGCGCTCCTGCTCGGTAAAGCCGGTGCCTTTGTTGAGCAGCGGATCGCGCAGCAGCGCGAGTCCGCGCGGAGAATAGGGGGGTAGCGTCGATGCGCTCATGCGTTGCGGCTGGGTCAAGGCAGTCTCCGAGGTCCTTTGTTCGAGCACCGCCATACCGGAGCGCGCCCGACGTTGATCGGCATCAATCGCGGCGGGATGGCGGGAACGGGACTGTTAACACAGTTTACGTTCCGCATTGCACCAATGACGTTGTGCAACTGCGTTGCAGCCCACGCAGAGGGAAATGCGATGGCCGCTAGGCGCGGCCCGTGACGAATGACCAAAGCAGCGCCAGCACGGCGATGGCCATGATACCTGTCCCCATCCACCCCAGGGCGATCAGCCAGGTCCGTCCGCGGAAGCGGCCCATCAGTCTGGCATTGGACACGATCACCATCATCATCGCCATGATCGGCACAGCGGCGATGCCGTTGAGCACGGCGCTCCACACCAGCATATGGATCGGGTCGATGCCGGTGAAGCCGAGCCCGAAGCCGATGATCGTGGCGGCAGCGATGATGCTGTAGAAGCCGACCGCCTCGTCCGGCTTGGCCTCCAGGGTCGCGTGCCAGCCGAAGATCTCGGCGACGGCGTATGCCGCCGAGCCCGCCAGCACCGGGATCGCCAGCATGCCGGTCCCGATGATGCCGAGCGCGAACAACAGGAAGGTGAAGTCGCCCGCGAGCGGGCGCAGGGCTTCGGCCGCCTGCGTCGCCGAGTCGATCCTGGTGATGCCATGCGCGTGCAGCACCGTGGCGGTCGTCACGATGATGAAGAACGCGATCGCGTTCGAGAAGATCATGCCGATCGTGGTGTCGATCCTGATCCGTCGGAGGTCGGGGTGGTCCTTCTTCGACAGCTCGCGCAAGGGACGGTCGACCTTGCCCTGGTTCATCTCCTCGACCTCCTGCGAGGCCTGCCAGAAGAACAGGTAGGGGCTGATGGTGGTGCCGAGCACAGCCACCACCGTCAGCAGATAGTTGGCCTCCGTCGAGAAGCTGGGCCAAACCGCCGCGAGCAGCGCCGTGCTCCAGGGCACTTTGACCATCAAGGCGGTCGCGACGTAGGCGAACAGGCTGAGGGTCAGCACCTTGATGAAGGGTGCGTAGCGGCGGTAGGGCAGGAATACCTGGAGCAGCGTCGAGCCGGCGGCGAAGATCAGCGCGTGCTCATGATTGAGACCGCCGATCACCAGCGACAGCGACTCCGCCATCGCCGCAATGTCGGCTGCGATGTTGAAGGTGTTGGCGCCGACCAGGAGCGCGACGAGGCCGAAGACGATGCCGCGTGGCGCAAGCGCGGTGATGTTGGCCGCCAGCCCTTTGCCGGTGACACGGCCAATGCGCGCGCTCACCAGCTGGATCGCGATCATGAAAGGCGCTGTCAGAAAGACCGTCCACAACAGCCCGTAGCCGAACTGCGCGCCGGCCTGGGAGTACGTCGCTATTCCCGACGGATCGTCGTCGGCGGCACCGGTCACGAGACCTGGACCCAACAGCCGGAATACGCTCCAGAGCGACCGTTTCGGCTTGTTCGGTTCAGATGCAATGGTCGTGGCCATGGCAGCGCTCGGTGTATGTCTCTCGAAGTCGCACGACCCCTTTTTGTTCCCGGCTCCGGAACCGGAGGAGATTACCAGCGTTCCAGATCACGTCGGATTTCGACCAGGGGGAGCGCGTGCCGGACCAGCGACAAACAGGGCACGATCAGGAGCTCGGCATGGCCGAGCGCGAGAGGCTTTTTTCCGGAGGCAGTGAGCTGGCCGGACTGATGTTGCGGTTCGATTGGGAGAGCACCTCGATCGGACCGCCGGCGCGTTGGCCGCAGAGCCTGAAGACGGCCGTCAGGATCATGTTGACATCCCAACAGCCGATCTGGATCGGTTGGGGCAGGGAGCTGATCTATCTCTACAACGATGCTTACAAGACCATCATCGGCGGCAAACATCCGTGGGCTCTCGGCCGACCGATCTCTGCAGTCTGGCACGAGATCTGGGAGGACATCGGTCCGTTGCTGGCCAAGGCCGGCGGCGGTGATCAGGGCACCTATGTCGAGGCGCAACTCCTGATCATGGAGCGCAACGGCTTTCCCGAGGAGACGTACTACACATTTTCCTACAGTCCCATTCCGGACGACGATGGATCACCCGGAGGAATCTTCTGCGCGAACACCGATGACACTCAGCGCGTGATCAGCGAGCGCCAGCTCTCGTTGCTGCGCGAACTGGCAAATGCCGGGGCCGGGGCCCGCAGCATCGATCAGGCCTGCGCAAGCTGCGCGGACGCCTTGGCGCGGGAGTCGCGCGACCTGCCGTTCGCAATGATCTACATGACCGACCCGGACGGCGAGGCGGCGCGACTGGAGGCCCTGACCGGCATCGACCGCGATCATCCTGCCGTTCAGCCGAGGCTGAGAATTCAGCCGGAGGGAACGTGGCCTCTGGCTGAAGCGCTGAAGCTGCAGGATGCGGTGCTGGTTCGTGACCTTCCGCGGCGGTTCGGCCTCAGTTTTCCGACCGGCGGATGGCGTCAGCCGCCACAGCACGCCGTTGTGCTTCCGCTGCCCGCGTCGGGGGAAGCCGGACGGGGCGGATTCCTCATCGCAGGTCTCAATCCGTTCCGTCTCTACGACGAGAGCTATGCCCGCTTCCTGAACCTCGTCGCGGGGCAGATTGCAGCGGCCGTCAGCAATGGCGGGGCCTATCAGGCAGAGCGGCGTCGGGCGGAAGCGCTGGCCGAAATCGACCGCGCCAAGACGACGTTCTTTTCCAACATCAGCCACGAGTTTCGCACGCCGCTGACGCTGATGTTGAGCCCGCTGGAAGACCTGCTCGGCCGCGACGAGGCCCAACTCACCTCCGACGCGCGATCCGTCCTCAGCCTGATCCACCGCAACGGCATTCGCCTGTTGAAGCTCGTGAACACTCTGCTCGACTTTTCGCGCATCGAGGCCGGCCGCATGACCGCGCACTTCGAGCCGATCGATCTTGCGGTTTTCACGGCCGAGCTCGTATCCAACTTCCGCTCGGCGACGGATCCTGCCGGCCTGCGTCTCACCATCGACCCCACGCCCCTGTCCGAGCCGGTGTATGTCGACCGCGACATGTGGGAGAAGATCGTTCTCAATCTGGTGTCGAATGCGTTCAAGTTCACCTTCGAAGGTGAAATCGCGGTGTCGATCGGCTTGTCCACTGACGGCAATCATGCCGAGCTCAGGGTTCGCGACACCGGCACCGGCATCCCGCCCAGTGAACTGCCGCACCTGTTCGAACGGTTCCGTCGCATCGAAGGCGCGCGCGGCCGATCCTTCGAGGGCAGCGGCATCGGTCTCGCTCTCGTTCAGGAGCTGGTGAGGCTTCATGGAGGGGAGATCGCTGTAGACAGCGAGCTCGGCCGCGGCTCGGTTTTCACCGTGCGAATTCCGCTAGGCTCGGCGCATCTGCCAGCGGGCCAGATCGGACCTTCCCGTGTCCTGGCCGTTACCAACGTCCGTGCCGAAGCCTACATCGAGGAGGCGCTCGGGTGGTTGAACGGCGGTGTGCCGTTCGAGCTTCCTCACCCGTCATCATCCGACGACCTGGGAGTTCGCTCCGCGACGGCATCGGCCCGTGATCGCGTGGTGCTCGCGGACGACAATCCTGATATGCGCGACTACGTCCGCCGTCTGCTCGGCGAGGATTATGACGTGGAGGCGGTCAGCGATGGCATGGCGGCCCTGGAGGCCGTCCGACAGCGCCGCCCCGATCTCGTGCTGACCGACGTCATGATGCCGGGGCTCGACGGCTTCGGCCTGCTGAAAGCGCTGCGTAGCGATGCGCAGCTTCGCGACATTCCTGTGGTCATGCTGTCGGCGCGCGCCGGAGAGGAGGCCAAGGTCGAGGGGCTTGATGCCGGGGCGAGCGACTATCTCACCAAGCCGTTCAGCGCGCGCGAGCTGCTGGCGCGGGTGCGCGCCAATATCGATCTGTCGCGGGTGCGGCACGAGGCCGAGATCACGCTGCGTGAGCTGAACGAGCGTCTGGAGACGCAGGTCTCCGAGCGTACCGCGGAGCTGCAGGCCAAGGAGGCGCGGCTGCGGACGATCTTCGAGGCGAGCTACACGTTCCAAGCGCTGCTCTCGTCCGATGGGACGCTTCTGGACGCCAATGCGACCTCGCTCGAAGCGATCGCTGCGCCGCTGCACGAGGTCGCAGGGCTGCCATTCTGGGAGACGCCGTGGTTTGCGGGTACGCCCGGCATGCCCGAGGTGATCAGATCCCTGGTCGACGCCGTCGCTCGCGGCGACGGGGCGCGCCAGGAGCTGCAGCTCGAACTGCCGGTCGGCGGCTCGCGCTGGTTCGACTTCCAGATGCGGCCGGTGCGGGACGAGACCGGACAGGTGGCCGCCATCGTGCCCGAGGCGGTCGAGCTGACCGAACGGCGCAAGGCGGAGGAAGCATTCCGCCAGGCCCAGAAGATGGAGGCGATCGGCCAGCTCACCGGCGGCGTCGCGCACGACTTTAACAATCTGCTGACCGTGATCCGGTCGTCGGCCGACCTGTTGCGCCGGCGCCAGCTGTCCCCGGAGCGCATGCGGCGCTACGTGGATGCGATCTCGGACACGGCGGATCGCGCCGCCAAGCTCACCGGACAGTTGCTCGCCTTCGCGCGGCGGACGCCGATGGAGCGCCGCGTCTTCGATGCCGCGGGGCATATCGAGCGGATCGAAGAGATGCTGCAGACCGTCCTCGGAGCGCCGGCCGTGATCGAACTCGACCTCGCATTGCGGCCGCTTCCGGTCGACGTCGACATCAATCAGTTCGAGACGGCGCTCGTGAACCTCGTCGCCAATGCGCGTGATGCGATGGAGGGGCAGGGCGTCCTGACCATTCGCGGCGAGATCGTCCGAGAGGACGGTCGGCCCGGGCAGTCGTCGTTCGTCTCCATCGCCGTCAGCGACACCGGATCCGGCATTCCTCCAGATCAGATCGACCGGATCTTCGAGCCGTTTTTCACCACCAAAGGGGTTGGGCGCGGCACCGGCCTCGGCCTGTCTCAGGTCTACGGCTTCGTTCATCAGTCCGGCGGACGGGTGCTGGTCGACAGTGAGCTCGGCAAGGGCACGAAGCTGACATTGTTGCTCCCGCTGACGCACAAGCCGCTGGGACCGCGCGAGCGGAGCGAGCAGGGTCCCGAACAGCTCGCCGCGCGCTGGAATGTGCTGGTCGTCGAGGACAATCCGGAAATCGGCGAGTTCTCCACGCAGTTGCTCGAGGATCTCGGCTACCGAACGGTGCTCGCGCGCAGCGGAACGGATGCGCTGCGGATGATCGACGAGGATCCCGAGAGCTTCGATCTCGTGCTCAGCGACGTCGTGATGCCCGGCATGGACGGGGTGACGCTCGGCCAGGAAATCCGCCGGCGGCTGCCGATGATCCCGATCGTGCTCAACAGCGGCTACAGCCATGTCCTCGCCGACGGCGACCGCCACGGATTCAGCCTGATCCAGAAGCCTTACTCGGTCGACGAGCTGTCGCGCGTGCTGCGGCAGGTCATGGCCGTGCGAGCCGCAGGCGCGAAGCCGGCGTCGTCGGCATGAGAACCGCGGCAGCTTTCCCCTGACCATGGTGGGCCTCGCGCGATCCGCACTTGAAGGATCGCGCCGGACCGGCGTATTTTCGGTCACCGGGGGAAGTCTCATGGCAGACGAGAAATGGCGGCTGCGTGGCGGTCGGGCGCAGCGGCGGATATTCGCTCTTGTCTCGGGCGCGGCGCTGGTGACGAGCGGCGGCGCCCTTGCCAAGGACGATGAGGCGGACGCGCCGGCGCCGGGCCTTGCCAACGTCTACATCGATTTCCGCACGAACTACGCCTATGTGCCCGGCGGAGCATTGTCGACGGGCCTTGGCGACACCTCCCTGTTCGGAACTCTGTCGCAGCTCGCGACCTTGCGCAAGCTGCTCGACCGTCCAGCCTTGCCAGGACGGCCGCAACTGTCGGCTCCGACCAACCAGGGCCTTGGCGTCGACGTCCCGCTCACGGTCGATCTCGGCGACGCGTTGTCGCTCTACGCGGGCTTCACCGGCAGCACGTCGTACAACGGCCTGTCCGGCTGGTCCGACGTGGCGGTCACGAGCTGGTTCCTCGGCTTCCAGGCCGATGTCTATCAGCAGAACGGCGGCGCGCTTCCGACGCTCACCTTGCAGTCGACGCTGACCAGGTCGGTGCCGGACGCGCCGTTGGCGACGACCTCGTTCAACACCGTCATCGAAGCCAAATACGCGCTCGATCCGGATGAGATGAAAGGCTGGCTCGCCGGCGTTCAATATACCCATGTCGAGGTCGACTCAGTGCTAGCGCATGTCGGCAGCACGACGGCGGGCTATGTCGGCGGCTTCTATCAGTGGGAGAACAACTGGAAGGTCTCCGCGCGCGTCGGCCTCCAGTCGTTCGGCGGTGCGCAGCTGCTTGCTGTCACGCCGATCGCGCCCTACACGCAGCCGCTGGTCAGGCTGGATCTCGACCGCATGGACGATGACGACAACCGGCTGTTCGGCATCACCGCGCAGATCGCCTGGGCGCCGAAGCCGGTCTACCAGCTGACGGTGAGAACGCCGCTCTACGCGATCAAGAACTGACGGGTTGATCGAAGCTTCGCGCCGGCTCGTGTCAGCGCATGCTCACGAACTTGCCCCAGAGGGCGGCCAGCAACGCGCCCGTCATCATGTAGTGCGGCTTGTCGCAGAACAGGCTGCCATATTGACAGACATCGGCGCCGACCGCTCCGAGCTGGTGCTGGCTCGCCACATAGAACAGGGCGGACAAGCCGGCGAGCACGACCGCAACGACATACATCAGAAGATCTCCTCCGCCGGCCGCGCCCGACGGGCTGAAGTTGCGTTGCCGGCCGGCGCAACTATCTGCGCTTGACACGTCGGGCAAATCAGGCGCATTTTGCCATCGTCGAAGAAATCATAGAGCCCGCGCCGCGAACTCGGCAGCGGGCTTTTTGTTCGCTCGGACCGGATTTGGAGCGGCGGTTATCGAAATCGCAAGGCCTGACTGCTGCATTTCGATCAAATTTGACACGTCGGGCAAATCACCGGCATAGTGTTATTATCGAATTTTCCGAAAAGATGATGTCGGGTTGTCCACGGGCATTTGACGTGAGCAGCGCAGGCCGGCATCGGCTGTCGACCATGATCGCCGGCAATTCATCGCGCGCCGGCGCGAAGACAACTTCGAACATCCGGTTACTCGCTGGCCCGCGCGAACGGGCCGGCGCGTGGGCGTGGCGACCGTCGCTCCGCCCGCAGCGGTCCCTTGTTTGAGCCGAGGGATAGGGTTCGCGCCTGAAACGATCGCGCGTTCGGCTGCGATCTGCCGCACTTTTCCTTCGCCCAGGAGAGAGGGGAAGATGACCGCCTATCTCATCGCGCTCGCCCTGATCGGCCTGGTGATGATCGCAGCCGCCGATGCGATCTCGTGACGATCACCAACCTCGCATTCATCATCCATGATACCGGACTTGACCATGTCGAAGACGATCACCGAAATTCGCTCGATGGCCCGCAGCCACACCAAGACGGCGATCAATACGCTGGTTGGCGTGATGCGCTCGCCGAAGGCGACACATGCCGCGCGCGTGTCCGCCGCCAACGCCATCCTCGACCGCGGTTGGGGGAAGGCGCCTCAGGCGCTGCAGAACAGCGAGGACGGCGCCCTCGAGCTGATCCACCGCATCGAGCGTGTCATCGTGCATCCGGATGGAGAGGACGATGCACAGGAGGATGAGTGATCCCGGTGGTGGGTGAGGCGTGCGCTCGTACGATCGGAAGATCGACGTTCAATTGAGTGGCGACTTGCTGTTCACCCCGGCTTCCGCGACGGTGGCGAAACCAGATCAAAACGCGTCGGCCCGAAATAGTGTGTCAAGACGGACTCAGCGCCCAAACAAGTAGGAAAAGTCGGAGCCGGCCGACTTGACGCCGACGCGCGTTTGTTCGAGCTTTGTTCTCGATGCGAACGTCGCCCCGCGTCGTTTCTTTCCGTGGGAAATCGCAGTCTGGATATCTTCGGGTCATCAACATGATTGCATCAGCATGGTCTCGGCCGGCGCGAGTTGTGAGTGTCTTGAAGCGGCTGCTTGCTCTCTGGCTGTTGCTCTTCGGATTATCGTGCCGCGCGGCTGTCGCAGGCGATGTCCTCATCAGCTATGCGGTTGAAGCCAAGGGAGAGACGGATAGCGGCAATCTCAACGATTGCGAAAAGGTCGGCGTATGCCGCTTCCACGCTGCCGGTCTGGACGTTGAAATCGTCCTCTATTCAGAAGCAGGCGTTGCCATGCTGGAGATGATTGTCAAAGGACCGCCTGACTGCTGTTATACCTTCGAGGCCAAAGAGCAATTTCGAGCGACCATCAAACCCGGCCTGACGCGGTTGGAGATCTATCAGCGCATGTGGTCACCGCACGATGATTTCGTCAGGACCCCATTCTCCTGGAATGGACGGATTGGAACCGTCTATCTCGCATTCTCACAAAAGCGCTTGGCGAAGTAATCGGGCGCGTGGGAGCTGGCCGTTGACAATTCCTCCGTAATCTGATGTTCTGTTTTTGTTCCAGGGGAGCTCAGCTCGTGCGACTGTCCTCGTTCGCCCCTCGCCTCAGAGGCTGGAGGCCGTCGGATGACACTTGTCGCGACGAGCCTCAGCACTTCGGTAGCCCGCATGCGTTGCGCGGTAGAGGAGGCGTATTGTGCGACCTAATAAGGGGGGACTGATCGCTTCGGCCCTCTACGCCGTGCACTTTCTGGTGTTCAGCTGCCTGTCATATTTCGCCGGCTTGAAGTCAAGCGTATTGTTGGCCGAAATGGCTGTTCTTCCGGCCGGGATGATCCTTGGTTGGTTGTGGCCAGCCTTGGGTCTTCACGATCCGCCCTTCGATATCGATAGTTGGATGAATAGCTATCTCTTCTATTTCCCCGTAAGCCTGCTTGTGTCGTATCTTTTCGGATGGATGCTTCATAGTCTCTGGCGTCTGGCTGTCAGACGCATTGGTCCTGGCCTGGACCGGATCGACGCCCGTTTGATCAAACGATTCCATCGGGATTAGTCGCACGACGCGACGACCGGTGGCCTCGTTGCGCGGCGAGCGCCGATCCGCATAGCGGCGCGCAGGACGGACTGCCCGCTCCAACATTTCGCGGTCGCAAGATGAATGAGCCCGACGCTGAGCCGCCGGCGTCGTCATATGGATAGCTGCGCCACCATGTCGCGTCCAACTGCGCTCGCAGCGAGCACGCAGCGTTCATTCAACAATCTCTATCAACACAAAGGGAGGCGACTATGGCCGCTCGACACTCGCTCACATTTCAGATCAATCCCGGCCTGCCGGGGCACGCCGCCGTCGTCGTCAATGATCCGACCGGGCAGGTGTATGCGGGATTCGGGCCAGAGCATCATGGTTCGATTTCTGACAAGGGAAGATTCGACGCTCATTCGATGCAGGATGGAAAGGCGCCACCGAACGACTTTTCCAGCGTTGCGGATGAGGGCCAATACGCAACGTTCACAGTTCCAATCACCGAACGGCAAGCGGATCTCGCCCGTGGCGAGATCGCAAAGCTCAGTGCCGAGCCTCTCTTTTACAATGGCTGGGATCTTGCTCGTTTTTCACAAGACCCCCGCATCTGTACTTCGATCGTGAACCGGATCACCGAAGCTGCAGGTCTCGGAAAGCACCTCTATCCGGTTCCGCAAGCCAACTACGAGTATCTGTCCGACATAGCCGACACGTTGGCGAAGGATCCAAAAGCGCGGAGATTGGCACGAACCGGATTGCCAGTTCCTGACGCCCTTCGTGGAATTCAGAAGGACTACGCCTACGTCGGCGGTGGAGCGGACACTCCTTCCGAGCGATTGGGACGGTTTCCCGGTCAATCAAACAGCGGCGCGCGATCCGTGCCCGCCGCCCTCTTCGATGAGCGGTTTGGAGACTGGATCAATCCGGTGGAAGGAGCCGCCGTGCCAAGGCAGGCCGAGTCGGGCTTCACCATCGAGGACAAGCGTCAGCCCTTACGCCGTCTTCGATCGCGGCAGTCGACTCCGACGGATCAATCCGTATTCGATGCTGGGGCTCCGCCCGTGCCCTTCCTGTCGGGCCCGTGGACCGCGCAGCCGCCCGGCAGAAGCAGGTGATCATTGTCTACGCTGAAAATCCTCACCGCAAGAGTGTTCGAGCCACTGCTCGCGCCGGCTCGCTACAAGGGCGCGTTCGGTGGGCGTGGCTCGGGCAAGTCGCACTTCTTCGGCGAACTGCTGGTCGAGACCTGCCAGGCCGATCGAGGTACGCTCGCCGTCTGCATTCGCGAGGCGCAACGCACCTTGGCGCAATCATCCAAGCGGCTGATCGAGGACAAGATCGCGGCGCTCGGCCTCGGCCAAGGCTTTCGCTCGTTCAGCGACCGCATCGCGACGCCGGGCGACGGGCTCATCATCTTTCGCGGCATGCAGGATCACACCGCGGAATCGATCAAGTCGCTGGAGGGATTTCGCATCGCCTGGATCGACGAGGCGCAGACCCTGAGCGCGCGCTCGCTGGCGCTGCTGCGGCCGACGATCCGCGCGCCGCGCTCGGAACTGTGGGCGAGCTGGAATCCGCGCCGCAAGTCGGATGCCGTCGACGATTTCCTGCGCAGCCGCAAGCCGGACGGGGCGGTCGTGGTGAAGGCGAATTGGCGCGACAACCCGTGGCTTCCGGCGGTGCTTGACGAAGAGCGCCGACTCGACCTCGCGCTCTATCCCGACCGTTACGAGCACATTTGGGAGGGCGACTACGTGCGCGCGTTCGAAGGAGCCTATTTCGCCGATCTGCTGGCGCAAGCGAAGCGCGACGGGCGGATCGGCAAGCTGGCGGCGGATCCGCTGCTGCCGTTGCGCGCCTTCGTCGATATCGGGGGCGCCGGCGCCACAGCCGACGCGTTCACGATCTGGATCGTTCAGTGGGTCGGCAACGAAATTCGCGTGCTCGACTATTATGAGGCGGTCGGCCAGGTCCTCGCCTTCCACGTCAACTGGCTCCGCACGCGCGGCTATCAGAACGCGATCCTCTATCTTCCGCATGATGGCCTCGCGACCAATGCGGTGACCGGCAAGCGCTATGCCGACCATCTGCGCGACGCCGGCTTCGCTGTCGAACCGCCGCTCAAGAACCAGGGCAGGGGGGCGGCGATGATGCGGATCGAGGCCCTGCGCCGGCTCGGCCCGCAGCTCTGGTTCAACGAAGCGGCGACCGAAGCCGGGCGCGAGGCGCTCGGCTTCTATCACGAGCGCAGGGATGAGACGCGCAATGTCGGGCTCGGCCCCGAGCACGACTGGTCGTCGCACGCCGCCGATGCGCTCGGACTGATGGCGGTCTGCTACGAGGCTCCGGGGCGGACCGCAAGCTTTAACCGTCCCATTCGATATCAGGATGCGGGGTGGCGGTAACGTCGCCAGGGCTGGCGAAGGCGTTGGAGAGCCGATGGTCCCAGACGTTATGCGTGCCGCACTCTTCGCGATCGTGATTGACAACCGCGAATTGTCGTCGTTCTTTATTTGTTCCCGACGCGCCCGCTGGCTCTGAACTTCGTGAAGGCCGACATGCAGCTTCTGTTCAAGCTTCTAAAGTATGGCTCCGTAACGCTCATTCTCGTCGCGTGGTTTCCGCTCCAGTTTTCAGTTGTTTCGAACCTTCCGCAGCTTGCGCTGGCGGTCGTCGTGACTGGTTATCTGGTTGCAATCCTTCTGCTTGCCCTGGCGACCGTGTCAGGAAGGTTTGGTGTGAAGCTGACAGCTCGGCTGAATAGGTGGTTTGTGCTCTTCGCGCCTGTGGCGCTTGCGCCGCCTGTCCACCTCTATCTGGTGCTCGAGACCTATTGGTACGACATCTACTACCGCTGCGACGAGTGCGGATGGGTGCAGTTCCTGGCTCTTCTTGTGAAGGAGCAGGAGAGCCTCCTCGCGTCCCATACGCTTCAGATCTTTGCTGCGGCCGCAGCGCTGTATGCCATCCTCCTCGCTTCAAGCCTTTTCATCCAAGTCATGCACGGACGTTTCCAGGGGAATTGAATGACAACCTATTTGCGAACTGCGGAAGATAGAAAGCGGGCGCTCCTGGATGATGCGCCGGATACCAAGTTCGAATTCGAAAGCCAGAAGTTCTCCGACATTCCGAAGGATAAGCGACCTGCCATCAATACCGCTGTGCAGCACCACCAGTGGGGTGCTCAGCAAGTCAAGACGTACAATGCGCTGATCGAGGAGGCCGCCAGGCGCCATGGGGTAAACCCCGATCTCGTGAGAGCCGTGATCTACACGGAGGTCTCGAGAGGCGGCGAGTACGGTTATCCGGGGGAGGCTGTGGGCCGGGCGGTGAGGTCGCTGTTTCGACTCGACCATGACGTGATTGCTCGCACGATCCTGCCAGGCAACATCGATTCCAGTTGGCAGAAGCTCATTCCCGGATCCGACGTTCACACCCCGCGAGACAACATCGAGCTCACCGCGAAGCTGCTGGCGGGGATCGCAAAGCGGCTGGACGATCCCAGCGTAGAAAACATCTACTCGCTCTACAACGGCCTGTCGCACGATCGAACGTATGTGAACAAGCAGATCAAGTCGACGCCTTACTATGCCAAACGTGCGTTCGAGGATAAGGCCTGGGAGAAAGACGAGTGGTCCGCGCCCGATCCGGCCGATGATCCCGCGGAGGGCGGACCGGTGGCTCCGGGCAACCAGGTCGGTCCCGTCGGATCGCGCGCGCCGTCGGCTGCTCATGATGCTCCCGCCTGGTTCGACGACCGCTTCGACCGATGGTCGCCTCCGACCAGCGCCGCCGCGGTGTCGCAATCACCGCTCCTGCGTGAGCTCGCGCGCCGCGGGAATGCGGAGGCGGCTGGCGCTCAGCCGTTTCGGTCCGGGTCCCCACCGCCGTCTCTCCCGTTTCCTGGAGAGTCGGGAGAGCCGCCGAACCAAGCCGATCTCGCCGCGAGTGGAGGCGGCCCCGATCCGGTCAGGTCTCCCATCCGCATCCTGCGCTCCCGCCGCGCAGATCAGATGCTGCCAACAGCGAACGTCGGACCGCCCGGGACTGCTCCCAATCAAATGCCCGTCGGGGACCAAGTGCCGTCGTTCGATGATCGGTTCGGAAGCTGGGCGTCGACGGGCAATGTGACCGCGCCGCTCTCGCCCTATCTGCCGTTCTTGCCGATGCCGGACTCGGCAGGCTCGGCCGGTGTGCTCACCGGGAATGCAATGCCGGATTATCCTTTCGAGATTCCGGCGTTTGGAGAGGCAACGCCTGGCTTGGAGGATTGGGCCGGGACTCGGCGTCGGCGTTCGCCGCGGGGCCCGGCGCGCTGATTGCGGCCCGTCTGCGAACGGGCCTGGCGGCGGCCGCGTCTGGCGCCTTCCCGTTGATGCCGCTCTTCAGCGTCCGGCACCAGTCGGCCCATCTCATCGCTCACATCATGCCAACGATACGGTTCTGACCATGCCGAAAATGTCGAACGCCGACCTCAAGACGATGCTCGCCGCCGAGAAGGCCGATGCACTGGCCGCCATCTCCGCCGCACGGCTGGCGGAAGAGCGCGCCGATGCGATGGATTATTATCTCGGCAACATGCGCAAGGACATGCCGGCGCAGGAGGGGCGCTCGCGGGCGGTCTCGACCGATGTCGCCGACACGGTAGAAGGACTGATGCCGCACCTGATGGACATCTTCGCCGGATCCGACGAGGTCGTGCGGTTCGAGCCCGTCGGGCCGGAGGACGAGGCCGCCGCGGCGCAGGAGACGGATTACGTCAATCATGTCTTCATGCAGCAGAACCCCGGCTTCATGATCCTGTATTCCTTCATCAAGGATGCTCTCCTCTCGAAGGTCGGTGTCGTCAAGGTGTGGTGGGAGGAGCGTGAGGAAGAGAGCCGTGAGACCTACTATGACCTCACTGAGGATCAGTTTGCGCTGCTGGCGCAATCCGTCATGGAGTCCGAGGGTGCGATGAGGATCGTGGCGCATTCGATGCGGGGCCGGCGGCAGGACGTCAAACCGCGCAACGCCGGTCGGGATGTGGCGGACGCGTGACCGCGTTGGCCGCGGCGGCGGTGCCAGACACGGTCGCTCGCTCCGACGATCATCGGCCGCCTCGGCAGCCGTAGCTCGCATACGAACCAGTGCGCCCGAACGGCGCAGGCCTGTTGGAGGGAAAGATCAATGGCAGGGGTATTATTCGTTCTCGGTGGATTTCTCCTGTTCGTCGCGGCTATCCACACGCATTCTGTCTATCGTGCCATTCTCGACACGCTGCCTCCGCAGTTTCAGGACGAGTGGACGTCGCGGTACGCATTCTCGGTATACGCCTTGGCGCCGACGACGCCGTTGGATGTTCAGGCCTCCTACGTCAAGGCCATGGTCCTGTCCTGCCCGGCCTGTCTGTCGATCTCTTTCGGCTTCTTTGCTGCAGGGAATGTCGTGTTGGGCTGCCTTGCGATGCTGGCCTTCGTCATCGCGACGTACCGCGCGCTGCAGGGCTGGAGAACCTACAAATCGAATCTCGATCGGCCGATCGATCGTGTTGAGGAGACGAGTCAATGACCAAAGGAACGTATGGTGGTGGCACGTTCGGTATTCCCTGGTTGGGGGGCCTCGGCGGCGGGCTCTATATCGACAATCACGGGCGCGTGTACCCGCAGGTCTACTACGGCACGCCAGGCGCGAGCTTGTCGGCGGGCTACACGGATGACCTCGAAGGCTTGTTGACGGGGACTTCGATCTCCGGGAGTCCGGGGATCGGAGTGATCCGTCCCAATGCCGGATTCAGCGGCGGCGCATCCGGCTTCGGGATCGGGACGCCTGGCGTCGGAGTGACCTACGGGTTCGGCCCGCTCGAGATGTCCCAGGATTTCTCGCATCCCTGGATCAAGACCATCGTCCGCGACCGGGCCGCGATGGCCGGAGTCCCCAGCCGCTACAACGTGTTCGAGTACGGCTTCCCTGATGTTCAAGACGCGCCCGCGGACGCGCGAGTTTCGCGATCGGCGGCCGCGAACGATGCCCGAGCGACGACGAAACCCTCTGGCCGTTCAGGAGAGACGTCCGTCTTCGACACGGCAGGTCCGCCGATTCCTTATCCCTACGCAGGCAGCTTATCCGGTCCAGTCGCGTTCGCCGCACGCGGCGATCGACCAGAGACGGCTCAAGACCAGCCGGCCGCAGGCGGCCTGCTGGGCATGATCCAAGACTACATGCGCTCCGCTCAAGGCGGGCGCGCAGGAGACTGAACGCACAGTTGCCGACCGCGGGTTAGATAGGTGTATTTGAGACGGCTTGCCAGTTGCTTGAAGCCGTCATCTTAGCGTTCCCAACGCCAAGATGATGAGAAAGCCGCCAGCCAACCATCCCCACAGGATGCGTTCGTGCCGGATTGCGATTTTCAGATGTTCTCGACCGGGCTCCGTCAGCTTCGCAGGATCCATTGCCGAGAAGCGAAACCCGCAAAACAGCCATGACGTGTAATAGCCCGGCCTCATGTAGCGCATGTCCGAGGCGCTCGGGGCAATGTGATTGTGAATGACGCGAAGGTCATTCAGCCAGAGTGCCCATAGCGGCAGACCTGCGATCGTCCAAACGAGAAGGATGCCGATTGTCGCGTAGGACATGTTTGCAGATCCGGCGAGGGTTCGATCGAAGCTGATCGATGAATTTCATCGCCAGTCGATAGACACCGTCCCGATCCGTTTCTCTATCACCGAATGAGCCCCAACGCCATGAACATCTCTCCTCAGTCCGCACCGCTGCAACCGGTGCCGGAACCGATCACGCACGACGTCACCATCGTCACCACGCGAAAACTCGCCCAGGCGCGGGTGATGGGCGTGCCGCCGGAGGAGTTCGGGATCGAGCGCGGCGCGCGTTCGATCCGCGACTGCAACTATTGCTTCCATGAGATCGTTACCAAGACCGAGGCGCAGCTGATTGCCGAAGGATTTGACGCCGCGCAGATCCGCTCGCTCGGCAACGATGGCGGGACGACCCGGGTCGAGACGCTCGCCCGCGATACGGTCGACGAGCACTCTCCGGCGTCATCGAGCGCGTCGAACTCGGGCACCAGGCTCGTCCGGATCACCGAGCACTACGTCCGGATGGACTATGAAGGCGAGGGCAGGCCGTGCCTGTACCAGATCATCACCGGCGGCGACCAGGGCGAGATCCTGCGCAAGGACGGCCAGGACTGCATCACGCCGTTCGACGCGATCCCGTTCGCGGCGACCACGCCGGTGCCGATGACGCATCGCTTCTTCGGTCGCTCGATCGCCGATCTGGTCATGCCGCTGCAGCGCGAGAAGACAGCGCTGAAGCGCGGCGCGCTGGACAATCTCTATCTGCACAACAATCCGCGCGTCGAGGTGGCCGAGCAGAACGCGGGGCCGAACACGCTGGACGATCTCCTGGTCTCGCGTCCCGGCGGCGTCGTTCGGACCAAGACCGCGGGCGGGCTGAACTGGCAGGTGGTGCCCGACATCACCAGCTCGATCTATCCGATGCTGCAATATATCGATGCCGAGCTCGAGAGCCGCTCGGGGCTCTCGAAGCAGGCGCAGGGCATCGACGCCAATGCGCTGCAGAACCAGTCGGCGACGGCAGTTGCGCAAGTGTTCTCCGCCTCGCAGATGCGCATCAAGCTGATCGCGCGGATCATGGCGGAGGGCGTGCGAGACATGTTCGGCCTGCTGCATGGCACGATCCGCAAGCATGGTCAGCAGCGCCAGACCGTGCGGCTGCGCAATGCCTGGGTCCAAATCGATCCGCGCGGCTGGAAGACGCGCGACGACATGACGATCGAGGTTGGGCTCGGCTCCGGTGGCAAGGCGCAGCAGTTCGCGCAGACCATGGCGATTGCCAACGTCCAGAAGGAGCTGGCGATGGCCGGCAAGATCAACCTGGTTGGCGATCGCGAGCTCTACAACACGGCGGCCGAGCTGACGCGGATCATGGGGCACAAGAATCCCGGTCGGTTCTTCAACGATCCGGCCGCGGTCGACCCGCAGACCGGCCGGCAGCTGCATCCGCCGCCGGCGCCGCTGCAGCCGCCACCCGATCCGAAGCTGCTCGCGGCGCAGGCGCGTCTGCAGACCGAGCAGGCGATCGCCGCGCATAAGGCGGAGCTGGCGCAGCAGCAGGCGCACAACGACATGGTCCATCAGCAGGTGAAGATGCAGGCCGAGATCGAGCTGGCCAAGATCAAGGCCGGGCTGGATGCCAAGATTGCGCTGTTCGATGCGCACCTCAAGTCGGTCGAGGCGGCGCAGAAGCGCGAGCAGGCGCATGCGGCTCACGAGCTGAAGATCGCCGAAGCGGCCGTGGGCCTCGCAACTGCAGCTCATGCCAATCGCGCGTCTGATGAGCAGAAGGAGCGGCACGATGACTGACGAGAGCATCCTGCAACAGACGGCGGCGCGGGGCACTCGCGCCAAGGCGCTGCTCGATGACGAACTGCTCGCCGGCGCCTTCGACGTGCTGGAGGCGAGCTACAGCGCGGCCTGGCGGCAGACGCAGATCGACGACGTCGCCGGCCGCGAAAAGCTGTTCCTCGCCATCAACATCGTCGGCAAGGTGCGCAACCATCTCGGTGCGATCGTCGCCAACGGCAAGCTGGCGGGGGCGGAGCTGAGGGAGCTCGCGCAAACCGCGGAGCGGAGGAAGCGGTTTGGCGTGCTGTGAGCAGCCCGGCCCCGCCAGAGGACGACCAAGGCGGCGTTGACATGTTCGCGATTTGTTCTGTACGTTTCTGAGCGGAGACCCGTTGGGCGGTGGACAGAATGCGAAGGTGCATCAGTCCGGCGTTCCGACCGTCGCGAACTCCTTGTGCGCCTGCCTGGTCACTGGCGAACATTCGATCGTGGTGTTGCATGTGCCGAAACCTGATACGTATCGTAAGCCGCGGGCTGTTCACGAGCTTCGCCGTGCTCGTTCTCATTGTCCCGCACCATCTGGAAGCTCAGCAGGTCAAGCCGGACCCCGAGGCTTATCATCGCGCGGTGGATTACTGTCGTGGTGACGTGCCGCGGCCCACGGCGATCAGCCCCGACCGGACGATCGTCTGCTTCGGCGATCCGTACGGCGCCGACGTCGACCCGTCTATCGTGAGCCAGATCGCCGAAAACGGGCTCTTCGTCGTGCGCGGCTATGGTGGAAGGCGCGCAACGGCGATGAGCGTCTCCGACCTGCTGCGCAGCCGCAATGCGACGGTGGTGGTTTTCGACGTCTGCGCTCTCTCTTGCTCCGCGTATTACTTCGTGGCTTCGGCAAGAACCTACGTCGTGAAGAATACGATCGTACAATGGCAGCAGACTTTGGAAGATTGTAGGGTCACGTTTCGCCAGCCGCGCGATTCCAGCATCCCGAAGCTTTGGCGCGCGGAGTGTCCGAAAGGTGATGAATGGCGTCTCACCTTTGCGAGCGATTATCCGGAGTTCGGGCGCTTCTATCAGGACAGGGTCATCGATCAATTCCATTTCGAACCGCTGCCCGACAGCGAATATGTCCGAAAGCGCCTGAAGGGGCTCTACGATCAGACGGGGCGATTTCCAGCCATTGGATGGATGTTGAGCCCGACATCGCTCAAGCGCCTTTTCAAGGCTGAGATCATCTACGAGGCCTACCCGCAATCGCAGGAGGAAGCGACGGCATTGGCCAATCATTTCGGCGCGCGCGACGTGATCTATGATCCATGATCATCAGCACGTCCGATCTGATCAACAACACGATAGCATCGTCAGGAGTGTCCAAAATCAGGGATAGAGCTGCGTTAGACTCCATGCCGATCGTGCCAGATCCAAACTATTCAGGCCAGTTGCGAGGGTACCGCCAGCAGTGGACTGTACCAAGTGTCGAGGACCTCGCTCGAAACCGGCCGCCTCGCTATCTTCCCGGCGATGACCCGGCCGGGGACAATCCCACCAATTCGCCTTGGCTGCCGAACTATCGAAGGGAGACGCCGCGCTCACTTGATCCACAGTCGTCATTGCCTGAATCGATCTCCTCTCCGTGGGCCTGGCCTGCTTCGTCATCGGCCCTGAAAGCACTGATGGCGCATGCCGCGCTTGGCGACGCGTCGGGAGCAAGCGGCGTAGCCGGACGAGACTCAGGCGCGCTGGCCTCGGACCCCTCGGGCCCCGCTGTTCTGTTCGGCCTCGGCGCTTCGTCGCAGGCGCCCAGCTACGGCGAACAGACCCGAGCCGGCGGTCTGCTCGGCTTGCTGGCCGAGCTCATGGCGGCCAATCCCGACGATCGATCGTCCCGAAGGTGAAATCGAGGGGCGATGTCGGATGCAATCGCGCTCTGGCATCTTGGCGATCGCACGCCGGTCGCTCGCACTGGCCTTGGTCCTGGGCGTTGCCATTGTTGCAGGCAGCGGCGACGCGCAGCAACGAGACGGCGCCTGGGACCTTTATCATCTCGCCGTGATTCATTGCCGTGGACCGTTGCAGCGCCCACTGGCCCAGGGCCCTGGCAAGCGGATCGTCTGTTCCGACGGCTGGGTAGTCAGGAATCCCTACGATCAGTTCGGTGTCGATCCGAACATCGCTTGGAGCCTCAACCCCAGGTACAACATCTTCTTCAAGGCGAAGATCATCTACGAAGCATATCCCGAAAGTCAGGACGAGTTCGACGCGCTCGTCGCACGGCATCGTATCGGACAGCTGATCCATCATCGGATCAGGCGGCGATCAACTGATCAACAAGAATACAGCTCGCAACGATCACCCATTGACACGTCGGGCAAATCACCGTCATAAAGGCAACATCACAGGACTTACACGAGCCCGCGCCGGACACACCGCTGCGGGCTTTTTCGTGAGCCATCACGTCGTCCGGCTCTCGACACATGGACCATGCTGTTGAACGTCACCGCGCCAAACGAGGTGAGGTCATGACAGTCGGTCCTGCCGACCCCGTTCGCAACGGGCGCCACGGCATCGGTATCTCGTATGAGCCGAACCGAGAGTGATCTCTCGCGCCATCGCGCCGGCGGGACCTGAACGCCTCAGACCATCTTCAGAACTGCGCAGCGTCGATCGGCGCAACGCACGGTCGTGACCTCCAAGCGGCGGCACGATCTCGGCGAAGGCCGCGCGCCGTGCAAGCAACACGAGGGATCATCGATGACCACACCCACGTCCACTTTCGTCACCTACCAGGCGGTCGGCAACCGCGAAGATCTCAGCGATATGATCTATCGCATCGACCCGGTCGACACGCCGTTCATGAGCGGCGTCGACAAGGAAAAGGCGACGGCCGTCAATCACGAATGGCAGACCCAGGCGCTGGCGCCGGCGGATGGCAGCAACGCCCAGCTCGAAGGCGACGACCCCAACACCAACGTGACCACGCCGACCGTTCGCCTCGGCAACCAGTGCCAGATCTCCTACAAGGTCGCGCGCGTCTCCGGCACCCAGCAGGCGGTCGACCATGCCGGCCGCGACAACGAGCTCGCCTATCAGGAAATGCTGAAAGGCCTTGAGCTCAAGCGCGATCTCGAGACCATTCTTTGCGGTACGAACCAGGCCAAGCTGATCGGCAACACGACGACGCCGCGCAAGACGGCTTCGATCCTGTCGTGGATCGTCTCCAACACGTCGAAGGGCAGCGCCGGCGGCGCGGCCGATCCGGCCGCGGCTGACGGCTCGGGCACGCGCACCGACGGCACTCAGATCGCCTTCACCGAGGCGCGGCTGAAGACGGTGCTGTCGTCGATCTGGATCAACGGCGGCAAGCCGGGCACGATCCTGACCGGTGCGTTCAACAAGCAGGTGTTCTCGACCTTCACCGGCCGCTCGACCGCGATCGAAGAGGCCAAATCGAAGAAGATCGTCGCCTCGGTCGATGCCTACGAATCCGATTTCGGCAAGCTCAAGGTGGTCGCCAGCCGCTTCCAGCGGCCGCGTGACGTGCTCGTGCTCGAAATGGACAAGTGGGCCGTGGCCTATCTCAACGGCCGCAACATGATCTCCATCCCGCTCGCCAAGACCGGCGATTCCGACCGGCGCCAGATCCTCGCCGAATACGCGCTGGTCGCGCGCAACGAGAAGGCCAGCGGCGGCATCTTCGACAACACCACCGCATAGTCCGATCTTTCATCACCCTGACCCGCAGGCGGCTCTCGGGCCGCCTGTTTCTTTTGGAGGTTCATTCATGCCGCTTCCCGGCAATCGTCCCCTGAACACGGCCGATCTGACGGCCTACACGCCTTCCTGCGGCGCGAGTCCCGTCGCCGCCTACGTCCGTGCGCCCTTCCGCGGCCGGCTGCTCAAGGTGGCCGGCATCCTCGGCGGTGCCATCACCACGGCCGACGGCACCGTCACCGTGACGGTGAACGGGACGTCGGTCGCAAGCTTCACGGTGCCGCAATCAGGCTCCGCGGCGGGGCAGCTGTTCTCGGTGGTGCCGGCGTCGCCGGTCTACCTCAACGAAGACGACGTCGTTGCACTGACACCCTCCGGTGCGTCGGGAACATCAGTGCCGATGTATTTTTCGCTTGCAGTCAGGGGAGCCTGAGATGTCGTTCTTTCCCAAACAGCCATCATCCCGGATCGGCGGCACGCAGACCATCGCCTTTGACGGCAGCGTCGGGGCCACCAACAAGTTCGGTCCGGGCACGTTCCAGCTTCGGCTCGCCGCGAGCTCGGCCTGCTGCTACCGGATCGGCGACGGCGCCCAGACGGCGACCACGGCCGACGTCTTTCTCCCCGCCAACGCGGTCGAATACGTCACCGTCACTCCCGGACAGAACATCGCGGCCATCAAGGCCGCCAGCAACGGCCTGGTCACGGCGACGGCCGGCACGCTGTGGATCACGGAGCTGTCGTGATGGATGGGCTGACCATTCGCCCGCATCTCGACCGCGATGGCTCCGGTCTCGTGATCGAGCATCTCCAGGATGTCGCGCCCATCCTGGACTGGAACAGCGAAGCGCGCCGCGACGAGCAGCGCAGCGACTGGGGCCGCCACGTCGCGCGCATTCCGAACGTCATCTACGTCAAATGGCTGAACGAGGAATATGCCAGGGGCAACACCCGGCTTCGCCTGTTCACGCCCGAGTTCGACGCGATCGTGCAGACGAAGCTGAATGATCCCGATTGGGCCTATCTGCGCACCGACACGTCTGCGCTGCTGAGCGGATGGAGGGCGAAGCCGTCATGCCGCTGATCTCGAACTATTCATCGTTGCAGTCCGCAGTGACCGAATACCTGGCGCGCGACCAGGACACCACCTTGGTAGCTCGGATACCGAGCTTCATCCAGCTGGCTGAGGCCAAGTTCAACCGGCAGCTGTTCGTGCGGCAGATGGAACAGCGGGCGATTGCGGTCGTCGATCTCGGCGCCAGCGAGCCGGAGTTCATCGCGTTGCCGTCCGACTTTCAGTCGATGCGGCGGATACGGCTGACCAGCGTGCGCGGCCAGCCTGCGCTGGAGTTCAGATCCGGCGTGCAACTCGACGAGTATCGCTTTCGTGTCTCGGACGTCGCGGGCCAGCCGCGCTACTTCTCGGTCTTCGGCGACCAGATCGAACTCGCGCCGCGGCCTGACGCGGCCTACACGATCGAGATGGTCTACCGACGGACCATCCCGCCGCTGGCATCGAACGATTCGAACTGGTTGCTCACGCTGGCACCCGATCTCTATCTCTACGGCGCTCTGCTGGAGTCGGCGCCGTATCTCAAAGAGGACGGACGGATTCAGACCTGGGGCCTCGGCTTCACCAGCGCTCTCGCCGATCTCAATGCTCTCGGCCTGACGTCGACCTTCAACGCCGGTCCGATGACGATGCGGCTCTCCGGCCAGGCCGTCTGAGACACCGTCCAACACAGAGGATCACATGGCTGCCTTCAACAAGTTCAATTGCTTCGCCCAGGACGTCGCGCATGCCCTGCACGACATGCTCACGGGAACGTCGCATGTCTACAGGATCTATCTCACCAGCACGGCGCCGGTCGCGACCAATACGGTCTACAACACGCCCGCCGACCTGACGACCGGGAATGGCTACACGGCAGGTGGCGTCTCGATCGGCACGATCACCGGCGGGCAGGCCGCCGGTACCTTCCGATTCATCGGCGGCAGCGACCCGTCGTGGACCGCGGCCGGCGGCTCGATCGGGCCCTTTCAGTACGCCGTGCTCTACAACGCGACATCGGCGACCAAGCCGCTGATCGGCTGGTGGGACTACGGCACCTCCGTCACCCTGACCAACGGCAACACGTTCACGGTCGACCTCGACCAGGTGAACGGCATCCTGACGATCACCTGACATGGCAGCTTTTCTCGACATCTGCAGGTTCCTGCCCACAGCCGGCGGCACGACGGACTGGACCTATGCCGCCGCCGTCCAGGGCTATCAGAGCCCGGCCGCGGCCGGCGCGGTCAATGGCCGGCTCTACAAATACAGGGCCGAGAGTGCCGACCTGACGCAATGGGAAGTCGGCGAGGGCGCCTACATCTCGTCCTCTGGCACACTGGCTCGGACGACGATCCTGTTCACCTCGGCCGGCACGACAGCGAAGGTCAATTTTGCCGCCGCGCCGCAGGTCGCGATCGTCGCGCTGAAGGAGGATCTCATTTCGATCGAGGAGGCCAACGCCTTCACCAGCACGCAGCAGGCGCAGGCGCGGAGCAATATCGCCGCGGCTGCAGGCCCCGGCAACTGGACGCGCTCCGTCCTCACTTCAGGATCCGGCACCTACACCCTCAAAGCCGGATGCAAGGCGCTGCTGGTCCGGATGGTCGGCGGCGGGGGCGGCGGGGGTGGCGGCGGCACGACGGGAGCGACATTTGGTGGTGTCGGCGGCGACACAACGTTCGGCTCGTCGTTCCTGACCGCGTCGGGAGGAGCAAACGGCGGCCCGTACGGCAACGCTTACGCGAGTGGTGGTGGTGCGGCGGGCGGTGACCTCAATATCAGAGGGAGTCACAGCACGCCAACCGATGGTGCGGGCGGTTCGACAGGCGCGGTGCTTCAAGGAAGGAATGGCGCTAACTCTGCATTCGGCGGCTGTGGAGCAGGCGGATGGATTGGCTCTGCAGGAAGTGCCGCGGCGACAAATAGCGGCAGCGGCGGCGGAGGAGGCGGAGGCACTGACGGCGGTTCGGGCGGGCGCGGTGCTGCCGGCGGCGGCGCCGGAGGGTACGTGGAGAAGTACATTGCTGCTCCGGCCGCGACATACGCGTATTCGGTCGGCGCAGCGGGCAGCGGCGGTTCTGCGGGGGCGAACGGCACGACTGGCGGCGCCGGTGGCTCCGGCATCATCATCATCGACGAGTACTACTGATGTCACTGCTCGGATTCGACGCCGTCGGTAGTCTGGCGATCGCGCAACTCCCGCGCGGCTCCGCAACGAATACGATCTTCGTTGCGAGTCCGGCCGCCGTAACGCTTGCAGGTCGAGCAACCAGCTTCCAGTCTGCGCTCACTCAGATCACCGCGGCGCTCGTCTATGCCGGCGGCTCGGCGGTTGCGCGCATCGGTCTTCTCAGTGCGCAGAACGGCTGGCTGACGGCGGGCACCACGGTCCTGTATTCGTTCGGTGCTTTCGCCGCCCGCGGCGATTTCGTCGCGGCGGGGAACTCCATCACGACGGTCGGCAAGATGCAGGCCGCGGGGCGGACTCATATCGTCAGCGGCCAATCATCGGCCTTCGTCGGCGCAATGACCGGCGACAAGTCCTCATATCAGCTCGTCGGATACGACGTCGGCTACGGTCGTGGCTTCGAGGCCTGGTATCCTCTCGGCACCGGGACAATCGCCTGGAGCGGCAGCAACGCTCCTGAGCAGTCCTGGTCGCCGCAGCCAAGTATGGCCGACCATTGGCTGAGTGTCCCGGCATTGTCATTTTCGTGGAATGCGGTGTCTCCATCGACGCCGCCATGGACGAGCGATTGATGTCCTCGTCGTGGCCATCATCTGTTCGAGCCTGATGCGCGTGGCCGTTTGAAGGCCCGGGCACCATCGACGTTGTCGATCTTTTCTGTTTCCTCTTGACCGCGGCGGAGTTTCGCCGGCGGCAATCGATGATTGGAGGTGACATGCCTCTTCTTGCCTTTGGCGAATATCGGCCCGACGTGAGCGACTACGAAGGCCAGGCTACCCGGAACATCCAGAACGTCGTGCCGCGTGGCGACGGCTATGGCCCCTTTCCGTCCTTCTCGGCCTACACATCCGCTCTGCCTGACCCGTGCCGCGGTGCGTTCTACGCCTTGAAATCGGACGGCACCGTCGTGACATTCGCCGCGACCGCGACGAAGCTCTACCGCCTCAACAACACGGACTTCACCTGGCTGGATGTCTCGAGGGGCGGCGCCAGCTATTCGCAGCTCTCCGCGGCAGCGCAGTGGCAGTTCGCACAGACCGGCAATCTCGTGTTCGCCACGCAGGCGAATGCGCTACTGCAGGTGTTCGATCTGACGTCGTCGACCGCGTTCGACAATGCCCTGGGCTCGCCGCCGCAGGCCGCCTATATCAGCGTGGTCGGACGCTTCCTGGTGCTCTCCGGCCTGCTGTCGACGCCCTATCGCATCCAATGGTCGGGTCTCAACAACTTCAATTCGGCGACGTCCTGGGATGGCCTGACGGCAGGGTCCGATCATCAGGACTTTCCGGACGGCGGCATCGTCCGCGGCGTTGCCGGCGGGGAAGCCGGGATCATCTTCCAGGATCAGGCGATCCGGCGCATGTCCTACGTCCCGGGATCGCCGATCATCTTCCAGATCGATCGCATCACCCAGGACAAGGGTCTCTATGCGCCGTACTCGATCATCCGTGCCGGCGAGCGGATCTTCTTCTATGCCGGCCAGGGCTTTCACAAGATCGAGCCCGGCGGCCTGCCGCAGCCGATCGGCCGCGAGAAGGTCGACCGCACATTCCTTGCCGATCTCGACAAGGGCAATCTGCAATTGCTGATCGGGGCGGCAGATCCGCGCTCGACGCGGGTGTTCTGGTCCTACAGGTCGATTTCCGGCGCGATCGGCACCTATGACAAGCTGTTGGGCTACGATTTCCTGCTCGACCGCTTCTTTTCGATCGCGGCAACCGGCGAATACCTGCTCGGCATGTCGCAGACGGGCCTCACGCTCGAGAATCTCGACAGCATCTCGTCGTCGATCGACGCGATGACCTTGAGCCTCGACGCCTACGCGACGGCCGTCCAGCCGGAGATCGCGCAGTTCTCCGCAAATCATGTGCTGGGCTTCTTCCGTGGCAACAATCTCGAGGCGACGATGGAGAGCGCAGAGCAGGGCACCGACGACAGCCGGATCATGATCCGTGGCTTTCGGCCGGTCACCGACGCGACGACGCTGTTCGGATCGGTCTCCTCGCGCGACAGGCCATCGGCGGCCGCCGCCGCAGGGG
>BFBZ01000024.1_pt7 | contig 45422 bp, 39 predicted proteins | sample 1888401 | NCBI WGS metagenome assembly BFBZ01 (sample SAMD00112614, study PRJDB3348) | symbiont metagenome | host: Chara braunii | reverse complement strand
GGATCGAAGACCTTGTTGTTGGTGGTGCATGATCCGACCGTGACCGCGGGCAGCTTGCCGACAAAGGGATCCGATATCGCTGCGCAGCCGGTCTCGACCGGCGGATTGACACCGCCATTCTTGGTGATGTTGCTGCCCTTGATGCAGATGCGCTTGGCGTTGAGCGTGGCGTTGAACATCGCGGCCGGGCTCTGTGTCGACAGAACGTGGATCTCGCAAGACGGCGCAWTGAGCTGGGCCCCGGAGTTCACCAGCAGCGATTGCGCATTGACGGTGCTGACCAGCAGGATGCAGACCGRCGACTGGGCCTGGGCTCCGGCCTTGGCGGTGGCGGATGCGGTCACGCCGAGCGCCGAGGTGCCCATCACGTTGAGGAACGACGTCTTCACCGACGTCGTCGCCGTTCCGGTCAGCGAGCCGTCGGTGTTGGACGCGAAGCTGGCGGTCGCGGCGGTGTCGAACCGGCCGCGATAGGCGCCCGAGAACACGGCGGCCGCGGTCGAGATCTGCTGGTCGTTCGGCCGGACGACGCCGGCCAGGACAGCAGCGTCGATCGACTTCTGCAACTGCGCCTTYACGTCGCTCGATTTCGCGAAATCCACGGCGGCGCCAACCGACACCAGGATCGGAATGCTGGCGATGGCRAAGATCATGCTGATCTGACCGTCGCTGGCCCACCCGAACCGGCGACAGAGATTGCGAAAGGTTGCGAGCCAGATCTTTGCAGCCATTGCGACGCTCCTGCTGATGGCTCTGGCTCAGTGCCAGCGCGTTCCCGCAGAAAGGAGCGCAAGATCTTACCGCGCGCTGAATCGGGTTCCGTAAAGGGAACCCGATTCAAGTGAGGGGCGGCCGAAGGTTATCAGWCTGTTTTTTGATTCGATGAGAGCTGGGTGTTGGCACATCTCTCGAGTAGTGCTTGCGCCGATTACTTGTATTTGGTGGTGTTCAGCTCTGCTGCTTATTAGTTGTAAAGCGATAGGCTTCGCCAATCGATGCGAGCTATCGGGCCGCGCGCCAGATCCGGTCGGCCCACAAGACGACACTGCAGATCAGCGCATAGGCGAGGAGCGACAGCGTCACCATCGCGGCAAGCGAGGCCATGCTGCCGCCCATCATTGTGGTGGCGACATAGCCGCCGCCGGCGGCGATCAGGATGCGCAGCGCGGAGGCCACGAACGGCCATAGCACATGGCCGGCGCCCTGGCCGGCAAAGGAAAGCACGAAGCCGAAGCCGAGCGCGGCGTAAGCGGGCGCAACAATGCGCAGATAGATCGCGCCCTCGCGCTGCACGTCGGCATCGTGGCTGAACAGCCCGAGCCAGAGCGGCGGATGCACCGCCGCGATCGCGCCGATCGCTCCGACCAGAATTGCGCCGGTCAGGGCGCTGAGTCCGGCAATGCGGCGGGCGCGCCCGCTCTGGCCGGCGCCGACATTGATGCCGACCATGGTCAGGGTCGCCGTACACAGGCCGAACAGGATTGGAATCATGATGTAGTCGAGCCGCGAGGCGATGCCGTAGGCGGCGAGCTCCGAGGTGCCGAAGCGGCCGGCCAGCGCGGTCACCAGGATCACGGTGAGATTGACCAGCACGGCGTTGAGCGCCGTCGGCAACCCGACCTTGAGAATGTCGGCGAACAGGCGGCCCCGCAGCGGGGCGAGACGGACATGCAGGCTGGAGCGGCCGGAGGCCATGTAGCGCAGCAGGACCAGCATGGCGCCGCAATAATACAGCCCGAAGGCGATGCCGGCGCCGGCGATGCCGAGACCCGGCAGCGGTCCGAGACCGAAGATCAGCAGCGGGGACGCCGGAATCATGACCAGGGCGCCGACCAGAGTGACAAGCGCCGGCACCCGCACATTGCCCGCGCCGCGCAGCGCCGCCGCCTGCAGATTGACGATCCACACCGGGATGGCGCCGGCGAACAGATAGTTGGAGTAGCGCARCGCCGCCTCCAGCGCGCCGGCTTGRCCGCCCAGGGCACGATACAGCGCCGGGCCGAGCAGGGTGGTGGCGAGCGTGAACAGGCCGCCGGCGACCACSGCAACCACGATGGCATGGAAGGCGATCGCCTCCGCATCGCCATCCCGMCCGGCCCCGATGGCGCGGGCCACCGCCGAGGAGACGCCGCTGCCGATGCCGCCATTGGACATCATCGTCATCAGCATGAAGATCGGAAAGACGAGCGCCGCACCGGCCAGGGCGTCGGTGCCGAGGAAGCCGACATAATAGGCCTCGGCGATATTGACCGCAGTCTGCGCGACCAGCACCGACATCGTCGGCAGCGCCAGCCGGAACAGCGTTGGAAGGATCGGGCCGGAGAGCAGCGCCGCGCGCGCGGTCGCTGTCCTGTGGYGCGTGGGGTCCGGACGCGGCGGGGAAGGAGGCAGAGCCGCCGGAGCAGGGCGTGGCGCCAAGCGGGTTGCCTGCGTCGAGACGTTCATCCTACCTCCGCGCGACCGGCGATCGCGTCGCATTTGAATGATGAGCGTCATTCAATATGACCGTCGATGCACGGGGGTCAAGGAGACCGGGGCGCGGGTCGATCATGAATATTTGAGGGAGCGCGCCGCCAGGCTGGCGGCGCCACGGCCCGAACGTGGGCCCGACGCAGCCATGACTGGGACCCTCGACCGGCTGTCGTGACGTCGCAAGGCGGCTGCTCCCTGGGAACCCCGGGGAGATGCGAGTGCTCCGAGGGGGGCATCGCGCCGCCGGCCCGAGACAGGAGAACGGAATGCTGTAAGATGCGGCATCTTCGTTCAAGGCGCTGGGGCGGTTACGCGCATGCACACGAAGTCACCTGCTGCGCGCCGSGACGATGACGACGGCGCCGACGAGGCTGTGCCGGAGGGCGTGCCGGCCGTCCGACGTTGCGCGCTGACGGCCTTGCTGATCTTCGCGATCACGCATGTGCTGCTGATGGTCGGGGTGGCCGCGCCGTCGAAATTCGTGTTCGACGAGGTCCATTACGTGCCGGCGGCGCGGCAGATGCTCGGGCTTGCGCCGGCGGCCCCGCAGCTCAATCCGATGCATCCCCCGCTCGCCAAGGAGCTCATCGCGCTGTCGATCAGGACCTTCGGCGACAATGCCTTCGCATGGCGCTATCCCGGGACGGTGCTCGGCGCCCTGGCCGTCGTCGCGATCTATCTGTGCGGTCTCGCCCTGTTCGCGGCGCAGCCGGCGGCGCTCGCCGCCGCGCTGCTCGCCCTCGTTAACCAGATGCTGTTCGTCCAGGCGCGCGCCGCGATGCTCGATATCGGCGCGCTCGCCTTCAGCCTGCTGGGGATTGCGGCGTTCCTGTTCGCCTACGGGCAGCGGCGGCCGCAGCTCCTGTTTGCGCTGGCCGGCGCCCTGTTCGGCGTTGCCGTCGCGTGCAAATGGAGCGGGCTGTTCCCGCTTCTGACCGTGCTCGGGATTGTGGGCGTGATCAAGCTGCTGCAGCATTGGCAGACGGCGTTCGGCGACCCGCAGCCGACCGACTGGTATCGGCCGGAGCAATGGCCGGAGTTGAGGGGATGGCATATCCTCCTCTGCCTCGTCGCGATCCCGGCGCTGTGCTATCTCGCCACCTTCGTTCCGCTGCACGGCATGTCGATCCCAGGGATTTTCGACGCGCAGCGACGAATTTTCGCCGACAGTATCACGACAGCGATCGCAGGTCATACTTACATGAGTGCGTGGCCGACCTGGCCCTTGCTGATGCGTCCGGTCTGGTTCTTGTTCGACAAGGCCGGCGACAGCGACATCGCGGCCGTGGTGCTGCTCGGCAATCCCCTGGTGCTATGGCCGGCGCTCGTGGCGCTCGCCGTCTGTGCCAGGGATGTCGTGGCGGCGCGCAGCGCGCCGGCGTTCCTGATCCTGGCGTTCTATCTCGGCTGCTATCTGCCTTGGGCGCTGCTGCCGCGGGCGTTGAGCTTTCTGTATTATTACTTGCCGTCGGCGACGCTCACGAGCCTTGCGCTGGTCCATGCGCTGACGCGCCTGCCGCGCTGGGCCMTGTGGGCCTATGTCGCCGTCGCGACGATCGGMTTCCTGGTGATGCTGCCGATCAGCGCCGCCTTCATCGGCACCACGATGCAGGGCTTCAGCCGACTGATGCTGTTCCMGAGCTGGATCTGACCGCCAACGATACGCTCCGCCTGCCGGGGGACCATCGGCAGGCGGAGCGCCACGCGGCGGAGCGCTCTCACTTCGCCGCGGTTTTGGTGTCCATGTTGACGACCTGGACCCGACGGTTGACCGGATCGGCGGGGTTCGCGGCATCCTTCAGCTTGGTCTTGCCGTAGCCGACGGTCACGAGGTCCTGCCCGGCCAGGCCGAATTTCTCGACCAGATAGCGCTTGAGGGTGTCGGCGCGGCGCTCCGACAGATCCTGATTGAAGCCGTCGCTGCCGATCCCGTCGGTGTGGCCGGCCACCATGAAGGTCGAGCCCTTCAGGTTCGGATCGGACAGCGCCTTGCCGAGTTCCTGCACCGCCTGGATCGAGGTCTTGCTGATCGCGGCCGARTTGTARTCGAACTGGATCTCRAGATCGATCTTCGGCTTGGTCGCGGCGATCTCGGCCAGCTGCTCGCGCTCGCCGAGCGACAGCGACCGGGTCTTGCGGTTGCGCATGCTGTCGATGAAGGTCGACTGCTTCGCCTGGGCGGTCGCGTCGATTTGCGGGGCGGCCTGCGGCCCGACAGACAGGCCGCGGGTGGCGGGTTTCGGCTTCAACGCGTTCAGGATCTGATCGGCGGACACGGCTTCGCCGGCGAGAGCGGCACCTGCGCCCAGGGCCAGCACGGCAGCCACCGTCGTCGCTCGCATGGCAAAACGTCCAAAAAATACGGTCATCGTCGTCATCCTCGGGTGTGCCCTCTGGGCATTGGATGGGGCGACGATAGAATCGGTTCAAAGTTTCGAATGTGATTGATGTCACCCGCCGGCCGGCCTCACGGCTGTAGCCGGGCTGCCGGGCTTGCAAGTTTGTCGCAAAGCCATCGGGCCGGGGCCGGTCCACGAACAACAAATCGGCAAGATGCGGTTCTACCGGATATCCACCGCCGGAAAAAAATCGCAAACCATGGAAAGCGAGGTCGGCAACAAGCATTGAAACAAGAAACGCAACAGAAAAGCAAAGCAMAGCCGTGTTCAACTCATCCCAGAGGCGCGACTATCAATCCCATCGGCCGAGCGGCCAGGACCACGCCGGCTCCACCGGTTCCATGTCGACCCTGATCGGCGCCGGCATCATCGCCGCCGCCATCTTGTTGTCGACCCTGATCTCGGCCGTCGGCAATCGCTATATCGGGCTGGAAAGCCCGTCCGAGGACACAGCCTGGCTGGTCGACCGGCTCACCGGCCGCATGTACAAATGTCGTGCGCCCGATCCGGGGCGGGCCAATTGCCGAGCCGAGATCGCCACCGGCAGCATTCCGGACAAGCCCAAGCCGTAGGGGCCAGGCGGATCGGGCGGACGGAATGGATGTTGCGCGGACGCTGCCGAATCTCGCACGATCTCGTCGTCATGCCCGCGCCTTCCTCCCACCATCAACTGTCCGCCACCGCAGCGCGCCGACTCTGGCTGCGCGCCCAGCGCCTCGATGCCGAGGCGCCGTTTGGCGCCGGCCCCGCGGCCGTGGCGGCCGCGGTCGCCCATCTCGGCTATGTGCAGATCGACACSATCAACGTGATCGAACGCTGCCATCACCATATCCTGTTCAGCCGGATTCCCGCCTATCGCCGCGCCGASCTRCGCCAGGCCCAGAGCGCGGACAAGACCGTGTTCGAATATTGGACGCATGCGTTGTCCTATGTTCCGGTGCAGGATTTCCGCTATTTCGTGCCGGCGATGCGGCGTTATCGCCGCGAGGGGCATGGCTGGTTCAAGACGGTGAAGCCCGAGGATACGCGCAAGGTGATGCGCCTGGTSCGGCAGGGTGGGGCGCTGACCATCCGCGACATCGACGATGACGTGCTGCGGGAGAAGGACCACGCCTGGGCCAGCCGCAAGCCGTCGAAGCGGGCGCTKCAGCTCGGTTTCTACGAAGGCGTGCTGACCGTGTCGGGCCGCGACGGCATGCTCAAGACCTATGACCTGACGACCCGGCATTTCGGCTGGGAGCGGTTGCCGAAGGGCGCGAGCGAGCGCGAGATCGCCACCTATCTGCTCGACCGCGGTTTGCGCGCGCAGGGCGTCGTCAGCCTCGACTCATTGTGCCACCTCAATGCCGCGCGCAAAAGCGACGTGCGGCGCGTGATCGACGGCCGGGTGCGGCGCGGCGAACTGGTGCCGGTCGCGCTGGAGGGCGCCGGCAGGCAGGAACACTGGGCCACGCCGGGCGCCTTGGCGGAGGTGATCGAGATCTCGCCGGAGCGGGTCCACATCCTCTCGCCGTTCGACCCGCTKATCATCCAGCGCAAGCGGACGCAGGCGATCTTCGGCTACGATCACCGCTTCGAGGCCTAYGTCCCGAAGGACAGGCGGCTGTTCGGCTATTTCGCGCTGCCGGTGCTGGTCGGCGAGGAGATCGTCGCGGCGCTGGACCTCAAGACCGACCGGCAGAACGGCAGGCTGTTGATGCAGCAATGGAGCTGGGTCGGCGSGGGKAAATCCGCGCGGGGCGCCGGACGCAAGGATCTGAAGCGGCGCATCGAGGATGARCTGCACCGGTTCCAGAAGTTCCAGCTTGGAGATTGAGGGGGAAAGCAGCGCACATGCCTCTCCCTTGATTTGGGAATGATTGTTTCCTAATATGGGAGCATGACGAAGTCACCGAGCAATTCCGTCGCGCGCCGCGGGCCTGGCCGGCCGCGTGAGTTCGACATGGACACGGCCTTGAGCAGGGCGCTGGTGGTGTTCAGCGAGCGCGGCTACCACGCGGCGTCGCTGGCCGAACTGCGCGCCGCCATGAAGCTTGCGACAGGAAGCCTCTACAAGGCATTCGAGGACAAGCGCGCGATCTTCGTTGCGACCTTGGATTACTACATCGCACGGCGCGACCGGCAATTGCGCGAGCGGCTCGATGCGGAGCAGAGCGGGCGCGACAAGCTGCGCGCCCTGCTGCAGTTCTACGCGGAGTCCGCCAGCGACAGCGAAGGCCGGCGCGGTTGCCTGGTCGTCACCAGCGCCGCCGAACTCGCCAGCCTGGACGCGGAGATCGCGGTCAAGGTCCGCGCCGCGCTGCGCCGGGTCGAGACCGCGTTGTGCGACCTCGTCAGGCTCGGCCAGGCCGATGGATCGATCCGGACTGGACGGGACCCAGACGCCGTCGCCGGCGCGCTGTTCTGCCTGATCCAGGGCTTGCGCGTGGTCGGCAAGACCGGGCGTACGAAGCGCGAGATGCTGGCCGTCGCGAGCCAGGCCGACGCCTTGCTCGGATAATCCTGCGGCTAAATAGGAAACGATTGTTCTACATTTAAGGAGAGGCCTCATGCATCATCAGTCGAATGGGACCGCCCAAGCCGGCGMGTCGCGCATCGTCGCGGCGGAGCCGCTGGCGCGGGCGGAGGCGTCGCTGCCAGGCTTCGCGCACCGGTTCGAGACCATCGACGGGACCCGGCTGCATTATGTCAGCGGTGGCCTGCCGGAGGGCGAGATCGTGGTGCTGCTCGCCGGCTTTCCGGAGAGCTGGTTCGCCTGGCGGAAGGTCATGCCGCTGCTCGCGCCGCGCTATCGGGTCATCGCGGTCGATCTGCCAGGGCAGGGCGACTCGGATCGGCCGGCCGATGGCTACGACACCAAGACCCTGGCCACGGCCGTGCACCGATTGCTGCAACGGCTCGGCGCCACCCGCTATCATCTTGCGGCGCACGACATCGGCGCGTGGGTGGCCTATCCCTATGCGGCGCTGTTCGAGGCCGAGCTGCGCAGCCTGGCGCTCCTCGATGCCGGAATTCCTGGCGTCACCTTGCCCGATGCATTGCCCTTCGCGCCGGACCGCGCGTGGCGGACCTGGCACTTTGCGTTCCACGTCCTCGCGGACCTTCCGGAGTTTCTGATTCAGGGGCGCGAACGCGACTATCTCGGCTGGTTCCTGCGGCGAAAGTCCGCCAATCCCGAGACTTTCCTGGAGAGCGACCCCGATGAGTACAGCCGCGTGCTGACCAAGGCCGGCGGCTTGCGGGCCGGGCTGGCCTATTATCGTTCGGCGGCGCTGTCGGCGAGCCAGAACCGGGAGCTCAGCGTCAGGGGCAGACTCAATCCGCCCCTGCTGGCGGTCGGCTCCGACCAGGGATCGATCGTGGACATGGCGGCGCCGCTCCGGGAGTTCGCCCAGCATGTCGAAGGCATCACCATCGCCGCATGTGGCCACTACATCCCGGAAGAGCAGCCGGCCGTTCTGGCAGAACAGCTCGACGCCTTTTTCAGCCGCGTCGGCACGGCGCCGAGCTGAGCCCTCTCATGATGGGATATCTCATGATGTGAGATCGCCGGCCTGCCGTCGGCAGGCCGATGCCGAGGCCCGCCGCATTGCGATCCGGTCGACCAGAAGGCCGAGGACGATGCCGATCGCATAGGCCACGATGTTCCAGAGCGAGAAGATCCGACCGAGCAGCGGCGCGGCGGCGCGTGTCAGCGGCGATCCCGGCCGATGCCAGCGTCATGCGTGCGCCGCGCCCCGGGAATGCGCCCTCGAACTGTGGGAGATCGGGTTTTCCGATTGACTTGCCACGACCGATGCTCAACACCGCCCCTCAACTACSAAATCCTGCAATGCTCCGGGGAGGAGATCGATGAGTTTGTCCGCCAGCACGCCGGCCGCGCCGGGCCGTTCCGATATCGAGAGCTCGACCATCCGCGCCATCTCCTGGCGGCTCATTCCGTTCCTGGTGCTCGCTTATTTCTTCTCCTATCTCGACCGCGTCAATCTCGGCTTCGCCGCGCTGACCATGAATGCCGAGCTGAAATTCTCGCCGCTGGTGTTCGCCTGGGGCGCCGGCATCTTCTTCATCGGCTATTTCATCTTCGAGGTGCCGAGCAATCTGGCCCTGGAGAAGTTCGGCGCGAGCCGCTGGATCGCGCGCATCATGGTGACCTGGGGCATCATCTCGGCGCTGATGGCGCTGGTCTCSGGCCCGTGGAGCTTYTATGCGCTGCGCTTCCTGCTCGGCGTCGCGGAGGCGGGCTTCTTTCCAGGCATCATCCTCTATCTCACCTACTGGTACCCGGCGCAGTATCGCGCGCGCTTTCTCGCCGCCTTCGCCGTCGCCGTTCCTGTCTCRACGGTGATCGGCGCGCCCGTCTCGGGCCTGCTGCTCGGCATGCACGGCCTGCTGGGGCTGCAGGGCTGGCAGTGGCTGTTCATCATCGAGGGCCTTCCGTCGATCCTGCTCGGCGTCGTCACCTGGTTYTATCTGACCGACCGGCCGGAGCATGCGAACTGGCTGTCGGCGGAGCAGAAGGCCTGGCTCGCCACGCGCATCGAGGCCGAGACTGCMGCGAAGCAGGCGGCGGGACACATGACGCTGGGCGAGGCGCTGTCGTCGCCCAAGGTCATCGTGCTCAGCCTGATCTATTTCGGCTTCGTCGGCGCGCTCTATGGCATGCAGTTCTGGCTGCCGCAGATCGTCAAGGCGTTTGGCCTGACCAATGTGCAGACCGGATTCGTGACCGCGATTCCTTATGCGTTCGGCACCGTTGCGATGATCCTGTGGGCGCGGCATTCGGATGCGACGCGCGAGCGCGTGGTCCATGTCGGCGCGCCGCTGATCCTGATCGCGGTGGCGCTGGCCGCATCCAGCATGATCGGCGATCCGACGTTGACCATGGTCGCGCTGACCGTGGCGGCAATCGGCGTGTTCTGCGTGTTCGGCGTGTTCTGGACCTTGCCGACGGCATGGCTGTCGGGCACCGCCGCGGCCGGCGCCATCGCGCTGATCAACTCGATCGGCAATCTTGCCGGTTTCGGCGGCCCCTATCTGGTCGGCTGGATCAAGGACACGACCGGCTCGACGACGCACGGGCTGCTCGCGTTGTCGGTGCTGCCGCTGATCGCCGGGCTGCTGGTGTTCTTCGGCCGTCACGAGAGCAAGGTCGAATTCGCCGGTCAGGCCCCGGCGGAGTGAGCGAGCCCCGAGGCTGYCCCCTGGCAGGGCSGCCRGCCGGGCTGTGGATCAGGCCAACCATTGCGTGTTGTGAGCCGGCCGCCGTTGCGGCCGGCTCKCTCATGACCAYCTGCGCAACGAATGAGCAACTGCGGCAACATGTCTTAACATTCACGAAGTCATGATTGATGACGATTATTGACAATCGTCACTCGATAATCGACACTCCTTCGCAATAGCAGCAAGGGGTATGCGATGCTCGTTCGTSAGGTTTTCTCTAGCTTTTCCAAGCTGTTGAGCGGCGTGGCGCTGGCCGCGATGGCGGTCTCGCTCGCCGGCTGCAACGAAACCGTCGCTCAGAAGGCCGARCCCATCCGGCCGGTTCTGGTCGCGTCCGTGCATTACGAGGCCGARACACCGGAGCGCAGCTTYGTTGGCACCATCCGGCCGCGGATCGAGGCCGATATCGGCTTCCGCGTGGCCGGMAAGGTCGCCAAGCGCCTGGTCGAGGTGGGGCAGACCGTGGAGATCGGCCAGCCCYTGGCCACGCTCGACGAAGTTGATCTYAAGCTGCAGGCCGAGCAGGCCGAGGCCGAATTCCGSGCCGCCACCGGCGTGCTGGCACAGGCTTCCGCTGCCGAGACCCGCGCCAAGGAGCTGCGCGTCAAGGGTTGGACCACGGATGCACAGATGGATCAGGCCAAGGCGTCCGCCGACGAGGCGCGCGCGCGGYTGAACCGGGCCGAGCGCTCGGTCGAATTGACCCGCAATTCGCTGTCCTATGCCACGCTGGTCGCCGATGCGCGCGGCGTGGTCACCGCCAGCATGATCGAACCCGGCATGGTGGTCGCCGCCGGTCAGGCGGCCATACGGGTCGCGCGCTTCGCCGAGAAGGAAGCCGTCGTCGCCATCCCGGAGACCCTGCTCGATCGCGCCAAGAACGGGGTCGCGACCGCGTCGCTGTGGTCTGAGGCGGGCAAGACCTACACGGCGCGGCTGCGCGAGATCGCTCCGGCTGCCGATCCCGCGACGCGCACCTATCTCGCCAAATTCTCGCTGCCGGAAGCAACGGATAATGTCTCGCTCGGCATGACCGCGACGCTCACGCTGTCTGATCCGGCCACCACGCGCGTGGCGCGGCTGCCCCTCTCGGCGCTGTTCAGCGACGGCCGCGATCCCTCCCTCTACGTGGTCAACGACAAGGGCGAGGTCACGCTGAAGCCGGTCAAGGTGAAAGCCTATGACAGCAAGGACGTGCTCGTCACGTCGGGCGTCGAGGAGGGCGAGAAGGTGGTCGCGCTCGGCGTCCAGAAGATCGATCCCGCGCAGAAGGTGCGCGTCGTCTCCGCGCTGACGTTCTAGCCGGTTGTCGTTCCGGGGTGGATGCTCCGCATCTCCCCGGAATGAAGGAAGTCGCTGTCGTCATTGCGAGGAGCAAAGCGACGAAGCAATCCAGACTGCGTCTGCGGAAAGAGTCCTGGATTGCTTCGCTTCGCTCGCAAYGACGATCACTGAGAATGGACTGGACTAGCGATATCGGATCATCGGGAGCGTGCCATGAAGCGTTTCAACCTGTCGGCCTGGGCGGTCAGTCATCCGCCACTGGTGCTGTTCCTGATCGTGGCGCTCGGCCTGTTCGGGTTCATCTCCTATGAGCGTCTCGGGCGCGCCGAGGATCCGTCCTTTACCGTCAAGGTCGTCAACGTCTCGATGATTTGGCCCGGCGCSACCGCGACGGAAATGCAGAGCCAGGTCGCGGACCCCATCGAGAAGAAGCTGCAGGAGCTGCCTTACTTCGAGAAGGTGGAGACCTATTCCAAGCCCGCCTTCGCCGCGATGCAGATCACCTTCCGCGACTCGACGCCGCCGAAGGAGGTGCCTTACCTGTTCTACCTCGTCCGTAGGAAGCTCGCGGATGTGCAGGCCTCGCTGCCTTCGGGGGTGCTCGGGCCGTTCGTCAATGACGAGTTTTCCGACGTCGATTCCATCCTGTTCATGATGACCGGCGACGGGGCGGACTATGCTCAGCTGAAGAAGGTCGCGGAAGGCCTGCGCCAGCGCCTGTTGAAGGTCGACGGCGTCACCAAGGTCAATCTCTACGGCACCCAGGACGAGCGCATCTATGTCGAGTTCAGCCATGCCAAGCTGGCAACGCTCGGGATCACGCCGCAGGCGCTGTTCGATTCCCTCGCCAAGCAGAACAATGTGACAYCGGCCGGCACGGTCGAGACCTCGTCGCAGCGCGTGCCGCTGCGCGTCACCGGCGCGCTCGACGGCGCCAAGGCGGTGGCCGAGACGCCGGTCGAGAGCAACGGCCGCGTGTTCCGGCTCGGCGACATCGCCACCGTCACCCACGGCTTCGTCGATCCGCCGACCTACAAGGTGCATCAGGAGGGCAAGCCGGCGCTCGGCCTCGGTATCGTCACCGCCAAGGGCGCCAACATCCTCGAGCTTGGCAAGGACGTGCACGCCGCGTCCGACGATTTCATGAAAGCGGTGCCGCAGGGTATCGAGCTGAAGCAGATCGCTGACCAGCCGAAAGTGGTCGAGACCGCGGTCGGCGAATTCGTGCACTCCTTCGTCGAGGCGCTGGTCATCGTGCTGTTCGTTTCGTTCCTGGCGCTCGGCTGGCGCACCGGCATCGTGGTGGCGCTGTCGGTGCCGCTGGTGCTCGGCATCGTCTTCATCGTGATGAGTGCAATGGGACTGGATCTGCACCGCATCTCTCTCGGCGCGCTGATCATCGCCCTCGGCCTCCTGGTGGACGACGCGATCATCGCGGTCGAGATGATGGTGGTGAAGATGGAGCAGGGCTGGGACCGCGTCCGCGCCGCATCGTTCGCCTGGGAATCCACGGCCTTCCCGATGCTCACGGGAACGCTGGTCACCGCCGCCGGMTTCCTGCCGATCGGCTTCGCCAGTTCTGCGGTCGGCGAATACACGGGAACCATCTTCTGGATCGTCGCCATCTCGCTGGTGGCGTCCTGGTTTGTCGCTGTCATCTTCACACCCTATATCGGCGTGAAGCTGTTGCCGGACATGAAGGCCCATCACGGTCACGATGAGAATGCGGTCTATGATACCCGGATGTATCGCGGTCTGCGCGCCGTCGTGAGCTGGTGYGTCGCGCATCGCATCACCACCGTGGCCGCGACGGTCGGCGTGTTCGTGGCCTCGATCGTCGCCTTCGGCCACGTCCAGCAGCAGTTCTTCCCGCTGTCGGAGCGGCCCGAGCTGTTCCTGCAGTTGCGGCTGCCGGAGGGCACCGCCTTCAACGTCACCGAGAAGGCCGCGCGCAAGGCCGAGGGGTTCTTGAAGGACGATAAGGACATCGAGACCTTCACCTCCTATGTCGGCCAGGGCTCGCCGCGCTTCTGGCTTGGCCTCAATCCGCAACTGCCGAACGAGGCTTTTGCCGAGATCGTGATCGTCGCCAAGGACGTCGCGGCGCGCGAGCGGATCAAGGCCAGAATCGAGGCCGCCGCTGCCAATGGCGAGATCAACGAGGCGAGGGTGCGCGTCGATCGCTTCAATTTCGGTCCGCCCGTCGGCTTCCCCGTGCAGTTCCGGGTGATCGGCCCTGACACCGCCAAGGTTCGCGAGATCGCCTATCAGGTGCGCGATGTCATGCGCCAGAATGCCAATGTGCGGGACCCGCAGTTCGACTGGAACGAGCAGTCGCCCTATTTGAAGCTGGTCGTCGACCAGGATCGCGCCCGCGCGATCGGCCTSACGCCGCAGGACGTGTCGCAGTCGCTGGCGATGCTGATCTCRGGCGTGCAGGTGACTACCATYCGTGACGGCATCGAGAAGGTCGGCGTGATCGCGCGGGCCGTGCCGTCCGAACGGCTCGATCTCGCGGGCGTCGGCGACCTCACCATCACCTCGCGCAACGGCGTCGCCGTGCCGCTGCAGCAGATCGCCAAGATCGAATATTCGCATGAGGAGCCGATCCTGCGGCGGCGCAACCGCGACATGGCGATCACGGTGCGGTCCGACGTCGCCGACGGCGTGCAGGCGCCCGACGTCACCAACCAGATCTGGCCGAAGCTCGCCGACATTCGTAGTCAYCTCGATCCGGCCTACCGCATCGAGATGGGCGGCGCKATCGAGGAGTCGGCCAAGGGCAATGCGTCGATCTTCGTGCTGTTTCCGCTGATGGTCATCGTCATGCTGACCCTGCTGATGATCCAGCTGCAGAGCTTTTCGCGCCTGGTGCTGGTGTTCCTGACGGCACCGCTCGGCATCATCGGCGCATCGTTTGGGCTCAACGTCGCCAATGCGCCKTTCGGTTTCGTGGCGCTGCTCGGGCTGATCGCGCTGGCCGGCATGATCATGCGCAACACCGTGATCCTGGTCGACCAGATCGAAACCGACGTGGCCTCGGGCCTGACCCGGCGCGAGGCGATCATCGAGGCCACGGTGCGGCGTGCGCGTCCGGTGGTGCTGACCGCGCTGGCCGCGATYCTTGCGATGATCCCGCTGTCGCGTTCCGCGTTTTGGGGGCCGATGGCGATCACCATCATGGGCGGCTTGTTTGTTGCAACCTTCCTCACGCTGCTGTACTTGCCGGGCCTCTATGCCCTATGGTTCCGGAAGAGCCTCGATGAGCGCGGGGCGGGGGCGCGGGATCATTCTGCGGCGCAGCAMGTTGATGAACCGGCACCGGAGCTTCCTATCGCCCAGGCGGCTGAGTAAGGACCGACAAGATCGCGAGCATGATGACGCTGGTTTCCGACCATATCGAGCCCGATACGCGCGAACGCATCCTCGTCGTGGCCGAACGCCTGTTTCGGCAGATCGGCTATCAGAAGACCACTGTCGCCGACATCGCCAAGGAGCTTCGCATGAGCCCGGCGAACGTCTACCGCTTCTTCGACTCCAAGAAGGCCATTCATGAGGCTGTCGCGCGCACGCTGATGGGCCAGGTCGAAGCGGCGGCGCTCGTGATCGCCGATCGGCCCGGCCCGGCCGCACCKCGGCTGCGCGAGATGCTCGGCACCATCCATCGCATGAATACCGAGCGCTATGTCGGCGACTCCAAGCTGCACGAGATGGTCACGGTAGCSATGGAGCAGAGCTGGGAGGTCTGCGAGGCACATATGCAGCTGATCACCGAGATCATCGGCCGGGTGATCGGGCAGGGCGCCGCATCGGGCGAGTTCGCGGTCCGCGAACTGGAACTGGCGGCAGAATGTGCAACGACGGCCATGATGCGCTTCTTTCATCCCCAGATGATTGCGCAATGTGCGACAAAGCCGGGTCCGACGGTCGACGAGATGATCGATTTCGTGCTGGCAGGGCTTGGTTCGAARGGCGCCGCAAGCTAAGTTCTGCGTCATTGCGAGCGAWACGAGGCCATTCAGGATGGTGTTCGCATCCTGGACCGCTTCGTCGCTTGCGCTCCTCGCGATGACGGAAGGGACGGCCGCGTGACCGAACGGGACCTGCATTTCTACGAACCGAAGAACGGCCACGGCCTCAGGCACGATCCCTTCAACGCCATCATCGCACCTCGCCCGATCGGTTGGATCTCCTCGCGCGATCCGGACGGTCACGTCAATCTCGCSCCTTACAGCTTCTTCAACGCCTTCAACTACACGCCGCCGATCATCGGCTTTTCGTCGACCAACATGAAGGACTCGGCCGCCAATATYCGGGACACCGGCGAGTTCGTCTGGAACCTGGTGACGCGCGATCTCGCGACCCAGATGAATGCGACGGCGGCCCATGTTGCGCGCGATGTCGACGAGTTCAAGCTGGCCGGTGTCACGCCGCTGCCGTGCAAATTCGTCAATGTGCCGCGCGTCGGCGAGAGTCCGGTCGCCTTCGAGTGCAARGTGACGCAGATCCTTCAGCTGCAGGGGGCGGACGGCGCCAAGACCGAAGCCTGGATGACGTTCGGCGAAGTCGTCGGCGTGCACATCGACAAATCCCTGATCAAGGATGGCGTCTACCAGACAGCGCTCGCACATCCGATCGTCCGCGCCGGCCGTCGCGGCGATTATTTCGAGATCAAGGCCGAGGACATGTTCGAGATGATCCGGCCGGACTGACGCCGTCTTCGGCGCGCGCTGCCCCCCGGTTGAACTCAGGGCTATCGCATATGACCAAYCTGAGTTTTTCGCCAGGCTGCCTCCCCATTGCCATGTCCGGGCTCCGTCCCGCCTGCGCGGCCGAAGCCGCTTCGGCGCGGCGAAGGCCCGGGCATTCACGTCTTTCCCAGGATGCCGAACGGCGTGGATGGCCGGGACGGAGCCCGGCCATGACGATGTGAAGGGAGCCGAACTCAAGCTATGATCATCATATGCGAGAGCCCTGAACTGGAGACCACCTGACGTGACCGAAGCGACTGTCCATGCCGCGCTGTCAGCGCCGACCGAGCCGCGCGGCGATCTCTGCATCCGCACCTTGGCGATGCCGGCCGACACCAACGCCAATGGCGACATTTTCGGCGGCTGGCTGCTCAGCCAGATGGACGTGGGCGGCGGCGTGTTCGCTGCCAAGATCGCGAAGTCTCGCACCGTCACCGTCGCGATCGAGGCGATGAAYTTTCGCAAGGCGGTCTATGTCGGCGACCTCGTCTCGGTCTATGCGCATCTGGTACGCGTCGGGCGCACCTCGCTGACGGTGCGCCTGGAGGCCTGGGTTCTGCGCCGCAGGGAGGAGCAGCCGATCCTGGTGACCGACGGCAATTTCACCTATGTCTCGATCGATGATGACGGCCGGCCGCAACCGGTCAAGCGCGACGGCGCGACGACGTCGGCTTAGACATGATCCGGAAAGTGGAAACCARCTTTCCGAAAAGATCATCATCGCGGCGTGCGGCCAATTGACCGAAGCAGCAGCCGCTGTTGCGGCCGGGTGCGTTGCGAGATCGTCCAGTCAACAGTCGTTGTCACGAACCGGGCGTCGATCAAACATAGGATCGACAGAATCGCCTGTTGAATTCCGCGTCATGGACCGCAGCTAYGGAGCATCGCAGGAACATTCCTGGTCGGGCTCCGTTATAAGCCCCGGAATGAACGACGGGATTTCGCAATGTCCGACACCTATATCATCGAGGTCAGCTCCCAGGCGGCAGGGATCGTCGTGCGGGATCGCGGCGGCTTCCGTTTCTTTGCGGCGTCGCACCGTTTCAATGCGCTCGAGGGCCAGGTGTTTCGCAACGCGCGCGAGGCCGAGCGCGCCGCGATTCGTCTCGTCAGCGGCGAGTTGAGTGCGGCCGCCTGACCTGTCGCATGACGGGCGCGTCAATCTTCCGCTGACGACCCGTAGGGAATGCCGCGTTGCACATGCGTCAAGCCRTCATTGCTGCAGTGCGCTTGAACGCCTCGCCGATTGACCCTTGACTCGATCAGCATCACCATGGTGCAGCTTGTCCTGAAAGCTTGCCATGGCCGTTCTCTCCCAGCGCCAGACTGACATTCTCAACATCGCGCGCGCCTCCGGTCGCGTCATGGTGGAAGATCTGGCGCGCCGTTTCGAAGTCTCGGCGCAGACGATTCGCAAGGATCTCAACGATCTCTGCGAGCAGCGCGCGCTGACGCGCATYCACGGCGGTGCCATTATCGCGTCGGGGGTGGAGAACCTCGCTTATGAAGCGCGGCGCTTCGTCGCGGCGGACGAGAAGAAGGCGATCGGGACGGTTGCCGCTGCGCGCATTCCCAACGGCTCGTCGCTCTTCATCAACATCGGCACCACCACCGAGGAGGTRGCGAGCGCGCTGTCTTCGCATCAGGATCTGCTGGTCATCACCAACAATCTGAATGTCGCGATGCTGCTCTATCCGCATCCGCGCATCGAGGTGATCGTGGCCGGCGGCACGGTGCGGCGTTCGGATGGCGGCGTGGTCGGCTCGACGGCGACGCAACTGATCGGCCAGTTCAAGGTGGACTACGCGATCATCGGCGCCTCGGCGATCGATGAGGAGGGCGCGCTGCTCGACTTCGACTATCGCGAGGTGCAGGTGGCGCAGGCCATCATCGCCAATGCGCGCAGCGTGATGCTGGTGGCGGATTCCACCAAACTGCATCGCAGTGCCCCGGTGCGCATCGCCCATCTCAGCCAGATCCAGACCTTCGTCACCGACCGTCCGTTGCCCGATGGGCTCGCCAGCCTCTGCCACAGCCGCGGCATCGAGGTGGTCTCGGCGATGCCGGCCGACGAGGCGGAGGAGGCCGCAGAGGCGGCCGAAACAGCCAACCCGGCGGCACTCCGCCGCGCCTGACCCCCCGCGCTGATTCCGCTGATTCCACAGGCTGTTTGGGCCGAGATTGGGCACGTTATGCCCAATCGCGGCCCAATATGCGTTTTTCGATTTGCTTTCACTTTCGTTTGTGTTTAACTCGAAAGCGAAAGTGAAATCGCCGCGGTCAAGGCGATTGACGGGGGATGCGTCTGTTGGAGCGGATCTACGACCTCGCCATTGTCGGAGGCGGCGTGAATGGCTGCGGCATCGCGCGCGATGCGGCCGGACGCGGAAATTCCGTTTTTCTGTGTGAGATGAACGATCTGGCGAGCGGMACCTCGTCCTGGTCAACCAAGCTCGTGCATGGCGGCTTGCGCTATCTCGAATATTACGAATTCCGCCTGGTGCGTGAGGCGCTGATCGAGCGCGAGATTCTCTGGCAGATCGCGCCCCACATCATCCGCCCGCTGCGTTTCGTGCTGCCGCATCATTCCGGCCTGCGCCCGGCCTGGCTGCTGCGGCTCGGCCTGTTCCTCTACGACCATCTCGGCGGCCGCAAGCTGCTGCCGCCGACACGCTCGGTGAATCTGCGCAGCGATGAGGTCGGCCGTCCGCTGATCGCCGGACGCTATTCCACCGGTTTCGAATATTCCGACTGCTTTGTCGACGATGCGCGTCTGGTCGTGCTGACCGCGCGCGATGCTGCCGACCGCGGGGCCGTCATCCGSACGCGGACGCGGGCGACCGCGATCCGGCAGGACGGCAGCAACTGGCTTGTCACCACCGAGAACACCCAGACCGGCGAGCGCGAGACCATCAAGGCGCGTGCGCTGGTCAATGCCGCCGGCCCGTGGGTGGAGCAGGTGCTTTCGACCGGCGCCGGTGTCAATGCAAAAGCGAAAGTGCGCCTGGTGCAGGGCTCGCATATCGTGGTGCGCAAGCTCTATGATCACGACCGCGCCTACATCTTCCAGAATGCCGACGGCCGCATCATCTTCGCGATTCCCTACCAGCAGGATTTCACGCTGATCGGCACCACCGATCGCGACTATCAGGGCGATCCGGCCAAGGTGAAGGCGACCGACGAGGAAATCGCCTATCTCTGCGCCGCGCTCGGCGAGTACATCGCCAAGCCGGTGACGCCGGCTGACGTGGTGTGGAGCTATTCCGGCGTGCGCCCGCTGTATGACGACGGCGCCAGCGAGGCCAAGGCGGCGACGCGCGACTACGTGTTCGAGCTCGATACGCCCGGCGGCCTGCCGCTGCTCTCGATCTATGGTGGCAAGATCACCACCTACCGGCGACTGTCGGAGGAGGCGCTGGAGCGCCTGGCGCCGTATCTGAAGGGCGCGAAGGCGGACGAAGGCTGGACCGGCAAGGCCGCGCTGCCCGGCGGCGACATGCAGGTGCAGGCCGTTGCCACGTTGGTCGCCGATCTCGGCAAGACCTATCCGTTCCTGTCGGATGCACATGCGAAGCGCATCGCRCATGCCTATGGTACGCGGGCCCAGACCRTGCTCGCGGGTGCGACATCTTTGGCCGATCTCGGCCAGGACTTCGGTGGCACCTTGACGGAGCGCGAAGTCAGGTACCTGATGACGAATGAGTGGGCGTTGACGGCCGAGGACATTGTGTGGCGGCGATCGAAGCTGGGGTTGCGAATGTCGGCGGCTGAGATCGCAGCGCTCGATGCGTGGATCACAGCCCACCGCGAGCGCGCTGCCGTGACGGCGCGTGAAGCCGGGGGACGCGCATGAGCGTCACGCTCGATCWCGTCTCCCGGGTCGTCGACGGCGTCACGACCATTCGAGACGTTTCGCTGACCCTGGAGCGCGGCACGCTGAGCGTGCTGCTCGGCCCGACTYTGTCCGGCAAGACYTCGATCATGCGTTTGCTCGCCGGGCTCGACAAGCCGACCACCGGCCGCGTGCTGGTCGACGGCAAGGACGTCACCGGCGCCGACGTGCGGCAGCGATCGGTCGCGATGGTCTATCAGCAGTTCATCAACTATCCCTCGCTCACGGTTTATGAGAATATCGCCTCGCCGCTGCGGGTGCAGGGCAAGCCGCGCGAGGAGATCGAGAAGCGCGTGGCCGAGGCCGCCAGGCTGCTGCGGCTCGAGCCCTATCTGAAGCGCACCCCGCTGCAGCTCTCCGGCGGCCAGCAGCAGCGCACCGCGATCGCGCGCGCGCTGGTGAAGGGCGCCGATCTCGTGCTGCTCGACGAGCCCCTGGCCAATCTCGATTACAAGCTGCGCGAGGAGCTGCGCGCCGAATTGCCGCGCATCTTCGAAGCGTCGGGGGCGATCTTCGTCTATGCRACCACCGAGCCGTCGGAGGCGCTGCTGCTGGGCGGCCGCACCGTGTGCATGTGGGAAGGTCAGGCGCTGCAGGCCGGCGATACCGCCACCGTCTACCGCCGTCCGGACACGTTGCGCGTCGGGCAGGTGTTCTCCGATCCGCCGATGAATGTCGTCGAGATCCAGAAGCGCGGCGACAGCGTGCATTATGCYGGCGGCGTCAGGGCGCCGGCGGCCGGCCTCTATGCCGATCTGCCGGAGGGCTCCTATCGCGTCGGCTTCCGGCCGCATCAGCTCGGACTGGCCAAGGGCGACGGCAGCCATGGCCGCCATGCCTTTCCGGCGACCGTCTCGGTCACCGAGATCACGGGATCGGAGAGCTTCGTGCATCTGACCCGCGACGGCATGAACTGGGTCGCCGTGCTGCACGGCGTCCATGARTACGAGCCCGGCGAGATTCTCGATGCCGTGCTCGATCCCGCCAATATCTTCGTGTTCGACGCCGGCGACCGCCTGGTCGCGGCACCTGGCAGYCTTTAGAGGGAGATGCCGCATGGCCCGCATTGACCTCGTCGATCTCGCCCAGTCCTATCACGGCAACGACGCCGACATCGAAAGCTTCGCGCTCAAGCCGGTGACGATGACCTGGCGGCAGGGCGGCGCCTACGCGCTGCTCGGTCCGTCCGGCTGCGGCAAGACCACGCTGTTGAACCTGATCTCCGGGATCCTGACGCCATCGCGCGGCAAGATCCTGTTCGACGGCACCGACATCACCCACCGCACCACCCGCGAGCGCAACATCGCCCAGGTGTTYCAGTTCCCGGTGATCTACGACACCATGACGGTCGGCGAGAAYCTCGCWTTTCCGCTKAAGAACCGCGGCGTGCCCAAGGCCGAGATCGACAAGCGCGTCGCCGAGATCGCGCGGTTGCTCGATCTGACGCCGGACCTCAACCGCAAGGCGACGCGCCTCACCGCGGATGCCAAGCAGAAGATCTCGCTCGGCCGCGGGCTGGTGCGCTCGGATGTCGCCGCCGTCCTGTTCGACGAGCCGCTGACGGTGATCGATCCCGAGCTGAAATGGCAGTTGCGCTCGAAGCTCAAGGCGCTGCATCGCGAGCTCGATTTGACGATGATCTACGTCACGCACGACCAGACCGAGGCGCTGACCTTCGCCGACACGGTCGTCGTGATGCATGACGGCCGCGTCGTGCAGAGCGGCACGCCGGCCGAGCTGTTCGACAAGCCGGCGCACACCTTYGTCGGCTATTTCATCGGCTCGCCCGGCATGAACATTCTCGCCGCCGAGGTGAAGGGCCGTGAGGCCCGCATYGCCGGTCACACGCTGTCGTTGGCGCGCAGCTATGATGCGCTGCCGGCCGGCGCCAAGATCGAGATCGGGGTGCGGCCGGAATTCGTCGATGTCGCAGAGCCGGGACCGGGCCTGCTCGATGCCAATATCGAACGTGTCGACGATCTCGGCCGCATCCGCTTCGCGCGGGTCCGGGTCGGCGATGTCAAGTTTGCCGCGCGCCTGCCGGCCGGCGTCTCGCCGCAGGGCTCGGCGATCGGGCTGAAGTTCAACCCGGCCTATGTCCATGTCTATGCCGACAGCCGTCTCGTCGAGGGAGCCTGAGAGATGGACAAGACCATCAACAACAAGGCCTGGTTCCTGGTCCTGCCGGTGTTCCTGCTGGTCGCGTTCTCCGCGATCCTGCCGCTGATGACGGTCGTGAACTATTCGATGCAGGACACGTTCGGCAACAACCAGTTCTTCTGGAACGGCGTCGGCTGGTTCAAGGAGCTGCTCGATCCCTCGACCGATCTCGGCGGTCGCTTCCTCGCCTCGCTCGGCCGCAACCTGATCTTCTCGCTCGCCATCCTGGCCATCGAGGTGCCGCTCGGCATCGTCGTGGCGCTGTCGATGCCGCGCGACGGCTGGACCGTCGCCTTCTGCCTCGTCGTGCTGGCCCCTGTCTCTTATACACATCTAGATGTGTATAAGAGACAGGCCTTCTGCCTCGTCGTGCTGGCSCTGCCGCTGCTGATTCCGTGGAACGTGGTCGGCACCATCTGGCAGATCTTCGGCAGGCCCGACATCGGCCTGCTTGGCTATACGCTGACGAGCATGGGGATCGACTACAATTACGTCTCCAACGATCTCGATGCCTGGGCCACCGTGATCGTGATGGACGTTTGGCACTGGACGAGCCTCGTCGCGCTGCTGTGCTATGCCGGCCTGAAATCGATTCCCGACGCCTATTACCAGGCGGCGCAGATCGACGGCGCCTCGCGCTGGGCGGTGTTCACCGCGATCCAGCTGCCCAAGATGCATCGCGTGCTGCTGATCGCYGTGCTGCTGCGCTTCATGGACAGCTTCATGATCTACACCGAGCCGTTCGTCGTGACCGGCGGCGGGCCSGGYAATTCGACGACCTTCATCTCGATCGAGCTCGTCAAGATCGCGCTCGGCCAGTTCGACCTCGGCAAGGCGGCCGCGCTGTCGCTGGTCTATAACCTGATCATCCTGATCGTGTGCTGGGTGTTCTACACCATCATGACCAATGCCGRCGCCGAGCGCCGGCCGGCCGARGGGGGCGCGTGATGAACACGATTCCGGGCCGTCGCGTCATCATGGCGGTGTTCCTCGTCTTCCTGCTGTTGCCGATCTATTGGCTCGTCAACATGAGCTTCAAGACCAACAACGAGATCGTCACGACGATGACGCTGTGGCCGCATCAGCCGACGATCGCGAACTACATGCGGATCTTCACCGACGAGAGCTGGTATTCCGGCTACATCAACTCGCTGAAATACGTCATTCTCAACACGGTGATCTCGATCCTGGTGGCGCTGCCGGCGGCCTATGCGTTCTCGCGCTACCGCTTCCTCGGCGACAAGCACCTGTTCTTCTGGCTGTTGTCGAACCGCATGGCGCCGGCYGCGGTCTATGCGCTGCCRTTCTTCAACCTCTATTCGGCGATCGGCCTGTTCGATACGCCCTGGGCGGTGGCGCTGGCGCATTGCATCTTCAACATTCCGCTCGCCGTCTGGATCCTCGAGGGCTTCGTGTCGTCGGTGCCGCGCGAGATCGACGAGACCGCCTTCCTCGACGGCTACTCGTTCCCGCGCTTYTTCGTGAAGATCCTGGTGCCGCTGATCGCGAGCGGCATCGGCGTCGCGGCCTTCTTCTGCTTCATGTTCTCCTGGGTCGAGCTCTTGCTCGCGCGCACCTTGACCTCGGTCGATGCCAAGCCGATCTCGGCGGTGATGACCCGCACCGTCTCGGCGTCCGGCATGGATTGGGGCCTGCTGGCGGCCGCCGGCGTGCTCACGATCATCCCCGGCGCGCTCGTCATCTGGTTCGTCCGCAACTACATCGCGCGCGGCTTCGCGCTGGGACGGGTGTGATGATGCACGTGCCACGCCATAGCCTCCGTTCCGCYTCCTCCGCTTGCGGGGGAGGCCGAATCGCGTCGTCAGATGCGATGCGGGTGGCATCTCTCCTCTCGGGCAGCCGGACGCGCGGCGCCCCCACCCTAACCCTCCCCCGCAAGCGGGGGAGGGGGCTCACCACCGCCTGGAGCTGATAGCCATGGACAGCATCGCATGGATGGCCTGGACCGCGCCGACGGCGATCTTCTTCGTGGCGCTGGCGTGTACGCTCGGCGTCATGACGCTGTTGGCCGCGCGCTATCCCGAGGCGGAGCGCGTCGGTGTGCTGCGCATTCCGACCACGCGCGGCGACCGCCTGTTCATTTCGCTGATCACGGCYGCCGTSATCCATCTCGCATGGATCGGCCTGGTCGGCACCGATACGATTGCGACCTTGCCGATCGGTGAGGAAGGGTTTGAGGTTTCGAGCCTGTGGCTCGCGACCGCAATTTCGCTTGCGTCAGCCGTTGCGATCTTCCGCACCGTCTGACGCAGGTGAAAAGGGGCAGATCCGGGGGCAACCCGGACCTGGATACGTCTGTCGCTGCAAGGAGGAAACCATGCGACACTTGAAACCTAGGAAGCATCACCTGACCAAGGCGAGCTATCTTGCGATGACCAGCGCTGTCGCGCTGTTCGCCGCGACCATGACGCTGTCCGCGCCGGCCCGTTCGGACGACGCCACGATCCAGAAATGGATCGACAGCGAATTCCAGCCTTCGACCCTGTCGAAGGAAGAGCAGCTGAAGGAACTGCAGTGGTTCGCCAAGGCGGCCGAGCCGTTCAAGGGCATGGAGATCAACGTCGTCTCCGAGACCATCACCACCCACGAATACGAAGCCAAGACGCTGGCCAAGGCGTTCAGCGAGATCACCGGCATCAAGCTGAAGCACGACATCATCCAGGAAGGTGACGTCGTCGAGAAGCTGCAGACCCAGATGCAGTCCGGCAAGAACGTCTATGACGGCTGGATCAACGACTCGGACCTGATCGGCACTCACTTCCGCTACGGCCAGACCATCGCGCTGTCGGACTACATGAAGGGCGAGGGCAAGGACGTCACCGAYCCCTATCTCGACGTCAACGACTTCATCGGCAAGTCGTTCACGACCGCGCCGGACGGCAAGCTCTATCAGCTGCCCGACCAGCAGTTCGCCAACCTCTATTGGTTCCGCTACGACTGGTTYACCAACCCGGACTACAAGGCSAAGTTCAAGGCCAAGTATGGCTACGACCTCGGCGTGCCCGTGAACTGGTCGGCCTATGARGACATCGCCGAGTTCTTCACCAACGACATCAAGGAGATCAACGGCGTCAAGGTCTATGGCCACATGGACTATGGCAAGAAGGACCCCTCGCTCGGCTGGCGCTTCACCGACGCCTGGCTGTCGATGGCTGGCAACGGCGACAAGGGCATCCCGAACGGCCTGCCGGTCGACGAATGGGGCATCCGCATGGAAGGCTGCCGTCCGGTCGGCTCCTCGGTCGAGCGTGGTGGCGACACCAACGGACCGGCGGCGGTCTACTCGATCACCAAATATCTCGAGTGGATGAAGAAGTATGCGCCGCCGCAGGCGCAGGGCATGACCTTCTCGGAGGCCGGCCCGGTTCCGGCGCAGGGCAACGTCGCCCAGCAGATCTTCTGGTACACCGCCTTCACCGCCGACATGGTGAAGCCCGGCCTGCCGGTCGTGAACGCGGACGGCACGCCGAAATGGCGCATGGCCCCGTCGCCGCATGGCGCCTATTGGAAGGAAGGSATGAAGCTCGGCTATCAGGACGCCGGCTCGCTGACGCTGCTGAAGTCGACCCCGCCGGATCGCCGCAAGGCGGCCTGGCTGTACCTGCAGTTCATCGTCTCCAAGACGGTGTCCCTCAAGAAGAGCCATGTCGGCCTCACCTTCATCCGTGAATCCGACATCTGGGACAAGTCGTTCACCGAGCGTGCGCCGAAGCTCGGCGGCCTGATCGAGTTCTACCGCTCGCCCGCGCGCGTGCAGTGGACCCCGACCGGCAACAACGTGCCCGACTATCCGAAGCTGGCGCARCTGTGGTGGCAGAACATCGGCGACGCGTCGTCCGGTGCGAAGACCCCGCAAGCCGCGATGGATGCGCTCGCAGCCGCCCAGGACTCTGTCCTTGAGCGTCTCGAGAAGTCCAAGGTGCAGGGCGAGTGCGGTCCGAAGCTGAACAAGAAGGAATCGGCCGAGTTCTGGTTCAACAAGTCGGCCAAGGACGGCAACATCGCTCCGCAGCGCAAGCTCGCGAACGAAAAGCCGAAGGGCGAGACGATCGACTACGACACGCTGATCAAGTCGTGGCCGGCCAGCCCGCCCAAGCGCGCCGAAGCGAAGTGATCGCACACCACCGTGACCGCCCGGCTTGACCGGGCAGTCCACGACACCGCGGCGTCRCGGCGGAGCGGAMGACCAGAGAGATCGAAAGGCCGGGAGCGATCCCGGCCTTTTGTTTTGCCCGCAGCCGCGCATGGTTCCGTCCGGGAATTATTCCCGAGCAAYCCGGGACATATTCCACGTCGCAAGTGCCTTGAAGGCGATGAGGACAGGCTGCACTCTTCCGCAGYGGAATTGTTGCGGTSTTCGCCGCGACTTTGCCCCAACGACGCGAAACAACAAGGCCACGACTGATCCGGCGTCGCGCGATGCGATCGCACRTCCGGATTCGGGATCATCAAACCACGCGGCCAGCGAGGGAGTCGGACCATGGACCAGGCGAACATCGCCAGTCTCGCGAGCACGCTGCCGGAAGCGCTGTCCCCCTGGACCATGTTCCTGCAGGCCGACATGGTCGTGAAGGCGGTCATGATCGGGCTGGCGCTCGCGTCCGTCGCGACCTGGACCGTTCTGGTCGTGAAGACGRTTCAGCTCCGTGCGGCGCTCCGCGTGGCGCGCGTTGCGCTCGGCACCGCGGTCACGGCCCACTCCTTGGCGAATGCGGCGGGATCCGAATCCGCGCAAGAGGGGGTGGTGGGTCGCCTGCTCGCCGTCGCCGAGGACGAGATCGACAAGTCACGCGGCCTTCCGGCTGATGGCATCAAGGAGCGCGTCGCGTGGCAGTTCGAGCGGGTCGAGGCGGCTGCGGTGGCCCGGATCGGCCGCGGCATCGGCATTCTCGCCACCGTGGGCGCTGTGGCGCCCTTTGTGGGTCTGTTCGGCACCGTCTGGGGCATCATGAACAGCTTCATCGGCATCTCGCATGCCCACACCACCAACCTCGCGGTGGTCGCGCCGGGCATTGCGGAGGCGCTGCTGGCCACCGCCTTCGGCCTGGCGGCCGCGATYCCGGCCGTTGTCATCTACAACCTTTTCGCGCGCGCAACCGGCGGTTATCGCGCGGTCATCGCCGATGCGTCGGTGGCCGTGATGCGGCTGCTGAGCCGCGATCTCGATCGTCAGCACGCGGCCTCGACCGAAGCGCGGCGTGGCGCGATCCGGGCGGTGGATACGTCGCTGCTGTCGATCGCCAATCCGGCGGAGTGAGCGATGGCCGTCAAGCTCGCCAAGCGTCCTGATGAGTTCGAGGAGACGCACGACATCAATGTGACGCCGTTCATCGACGTCATGCTGGTGCTGCTCATCATCTTCATGGTGGCCGCGCCGCTGGCGACCGTCGATATCCCGGTCAACCTGCCGGCGATCTCGGCGGAGCCGCAGCCGCGCGCGGAGACGCCGGTTTTCGTGACCTTCAARGCCGACCGTTCGCTTGCGGTCGGCGATCAAAGCGTGGCGCAGGCCGACATYGCCGCCTCGCTCGATGCCGCGACGAAGTCCGACCATGGCCAGCGGGTGCTGCTGCGCGCCGACCAGACGCTGCCCTATGGCGAGGTGATGGCGCTGATGAACACGCTGCGSCGCGCCGGCTACACCAAGGTGGCGCTGGTCGCATTGGAAGACCGGAGCGYGCCGTGAGCGTCCTGACGCTCGATCCGTTCGAGGATGACGAGCGCCGCGAGCGGACGTTGTGGACCRTCGCCGCGCTGGTCGTGGCCGCGCTGCATGTCGGGCTGGCGGCGGGCTATTTGYTGCTGCGTCCTGCGGYSCAAGGGCGCGCCGAGGCRCCGGCCTTCGATGTGGTGTTCACGCCGGCCGTGGTCAGCGATCCCGCGCCCGYGGCCCAGGAKGCGCCGCCGGCCGATCCCACGCCGCCGGTCGAGCCACCGAAGGAAGAGCCGGTCAAGGAGGAGCCCGTCGCGCGCGAAGCCGTGGCCGAGCCGGTCCCGCAGCCTCCGCCTGATCCGGAGCCGCAGCTCATGGCTCAGCCGGATCCGGTGCCCGAGGTCGCWCCCGCGCCCGAGCCCGCGCCTCAGGTTGCGCTGGCGCCAGAGCCGCCACGCGTCGATGACATCGTGTTGCCGCCGCCGCCGCTGCCCAAGCCGGTCGAGGCCAAACCGCCGGAGCAGAAGCCGGCCCCGGTGCCCGAGCGCGTCGAGCGCAAACCGGTCGAGAAGAAGGAAACGCAGGAGAAGGCCGAGAAGAAGCCCGCACCGCCGAAGCCGGCTGCGGCGCAGGCGAGCCGTCCGTCGCGCGTCGCATCTGCTCCCAACCCTGGCGAGGACAGTGTCGGTGCGCGCGAGGGGCAGGCAAGCTGGAATGCCGAAGTGGTGGCGCATATCCGCCGCTACGTCGCCTATCCGTCCGACGGCAATGGCGCAAGCGGGACCGCCATCGTCAATGTCGTGATTGATCGCAACGGGCGGCTGGTGTCGCGCCGGCTCGCTGGCAGCTCAGGCTCGCCGGCGCTGGATCGCGCGGCGCTGTCCATCATCGAACGCGCCGCACCGTTTCCGCGCTTTCCGCCCGTCATGAAACAGGCGCAGGAAACACGCTCGGTGCCGTTGCATATGAGGCCGCGCTGAGCGGCCTCACGATCGTCTGCTCACTTCGAGCATTCGGTGAGATCGGTATCGCGCACGACGAACTGCGCGCCTTCCTTGAGCTCGATGTTCTTGGCCACGCAGGTGCGTCCGGCCTTGTCGGCGAGCTTGATATCGTAGCGGCCGGATTTGACGCCGACCAAGGTCATGCGCTCATTGTGGTCGACCTCGCCCTCGTCGTCGTTCTTGCACTGATCGGTGCCCCAGCTCTTGGTGCCTGCTGCCGCCAAATACATTTTCACGATGGTCTGGCCGGTGCGGTTGAGAAAGCGCGGACCGTCCTCGGCAAAGGCGGCCGAGCCGGCCAGCATGAGAACAGCGCAGGTGGTGACGAGGCGACGCATGATGAGCTTCCTTGTGTTGTGATCGAAGATGAGATGCCGCGGCAGATCAGGTCCGTGTCAAAAATCCTTGCCGATGCTGGTCTTGACCGCGAGGCCGCGCGAGGCATTGGTCAGGCCGTAGCCGACGCCGAAGCTGAATTCGAAGCCCTTGAACTTGGTATCGGCGACCGCATAGAGCGTCTGCATCTGCTGGTTCCACGGCAGGATATGGCCGATTGGTCCGAGATTGGAGAAGTGCTCGATGCCAACGGTCCAGCGGTCGTTGAGGCGTTTGACGAAGCGGACCGATGGCTCGAAGGCCGAGCCGGCGCCGTCGATGCCGAAGGTCATGTTGGCGTTGAAGATCAACTGATAATCATTGGGCARATTGACGCCGATGATCGGCGTGAACATCTGCGCCACGCGCGGCGTGGCYTCCTGWACGAAGCGCGGCGCGCCCGGCTGGCCGGCGCCKGCCTTGTTGGCGACCCACAGATCCGGCGTGAGTCCTCCCTGCGGCGCCAGGATGGTGCGCGACACCAGGCCGAGAAAGACCGTGCGTTCGAGGCGATCACCCTGGATGAAAGTCTGCCTGATCGTCACGCCGCCGGACTGGAAGGAGTAGCCGGGCACGCCATTGTCCATCACATTGCCCAGCGTCATCGGCACATTGGCGCGCGCGAAGGCGTAAGGCGACGTCAGCGCGATCTCATACCATTCGGTCGGCGAATAGCCGATCTCGGTCTCGCCGGTGATCGCGCGCTGCGGTACGCGCTGGCCGCCATTCTGCTGCTGCGGATTGAACGTGGTGACATAGCCGAAGCGCTGCTCGATCTGGAAATGCCCGGGCGAGGCGGGGTCGTTGCCCTGGATCTCCTCGGCTGACGCGCCGAAGGGGCTGAGCAGAAGGGCAGCAGCGGTCACGCACCATCGCGATTGTCTTTGTTGTTGTTGTTTTGCGATGCCGGCCGACTGCATATCCTCGTGCTCCCCCTGGACGAGGAGCTATCGAGTCGACGCGGCGAAAACATGCGGTGCGGCCGGCTGAAAGGTGACGCACTCGGGAAACGATGAGCCGCCGCGTGCCGYATTCCAAAGCTCCGTGCTTGCATGACGCGGGAATAGGGATGTTTTGGCAAGGCGGACGGGACTTTTTCACCGGCGCAATGTGGCGACCAACACGCGAATCAATCGCAGCGCGGCAATGAATGTGGCGCCGTGCAAACACATTGAGGTCATAGAGCGGGGAAAACATCCATGGCCGCATGCACGCCGACTCTTGAATCAGCTAGAGAATGGACTCCCCTGTGCTCAAAACCATTGGTCATCGCCGCCGGTCCTTCGCTCAGTCGAGGAGGCTGGGGGTGATCGCGATTCTCCTGCTGTCCGTCATGCTGCTGCCGGATGACCGTGCGCTCGCGCGAGRGCCGTCACTGCGCGACGAATTGGAGGCCTGGTGGCAGCACACCCATCCCGGCATGAAGRCGACTAATAAGATCTGCGCGACATCCGAGGCCGGCTGTACAAGGCACAAGGTCGTTCGGAGGAGTGGCGGGAGAGCAACGGCGGCGGATGCAGCGGAGACCGGAGGTCACGTCACGCGAGCCAGGCGTGTGTCGTTGCGGCGTCCCGTCAACCGAGCCGCGGAGGTGAAGGGCAGCGTGGACACGATGGTGCACCGCGGGACACAGCGGCGGCGCGCTGCGCAGCCAGGACGCGAAGTCGTCGCCAACAGCCGGGGCGAGGCCGGCGCCGACCTGGAGATGTCGCCCCGTCGCGACCGCCCCGGGCGCTATTTCCTGCATGGCCCGAGGTTCTAGTCCCGGCAGCCGCGTCAAATTCCCGAACGTCTCGCTATTGCACTTGCGAAATCGGAAACCGTCTCATAGGTCAGGGCGTGCGTGTTGCGTCGTCTGCGAAGCCGATGATGCTCGCATGAGTTGTTACTGCGCCATTCATCGCCGCCCTGGTCGGACGGCGGAGACAGAGGATCAATTCGATGAATTGGAAACTGATGATGACGGCGGCTGCTGCTGTGGCCATGACGGCGATGGTCGGCACGGCCACGATGGCGGCCAGCGCGCCCGCCACCTCCAAGCTGCTCACCTCGATCGACCCGGACAAGGACGGCACTGCCGAYATGAACGAGGTTCGTGCCGCKGCGGGRGCRCTGTTCGATCGTCTCGACCGCGATCATGATGGCACGCTCGATGCCAAGGAGCTCCGCGGCCGCGTGTCGGCCAAGGACCTGAAGGCTGCTGATCCCGACAATGACGGCACGCTGACCAAGGACGAATATCTCGCGCTSGTCGAGGGACGCTTCAAGGCCGCCGATCCCGACAATGACGGCACGCTCGATTCGAAAGAGTTGAAGTCGGTGGCCAAGCTGYTGAAGTGAGGCGCGCGGCCCSCCGCGRGCCGACCAAASCTGATCAGGAGGGCCTGCGATGGCAAACCGTCGCGGGCCCTTTTATTTTGAGGCGGATGCGCGACTTTTGAGGCGGATGCGCGACGCGGCTTTGAAGGCGGATGCGCGTCGTGGGCCGGCAAGTCGTATGAACATCCGGTCGCCGAGATTGTCACAGCCTCTTACAGGCTCGGGCGCGACATCTCGACCGCCAGCCGAACCARGTCCGGAAGGCTGCGSGCCCCGAGCTTCTGTCGCAGCCGGTAGGTCAGGTTGATGACGGTCTTGTAGCTGATCCCGAGCTGATCCGCGATCGCCTGATAGGATTTCGCCTGCCCGAGCAGCGCGAGCGCCTGACGCTCACGCTGGGTCAGCGCTGTTGCTGCAGTGCCGTCGGCMTCCTTGCGCAATAACGCAATGCGCTTGGCAAGCTGCGGATCGAGATAGGTGCCGCCCGATCGGATCTGATCCAGCGCCTTCGGCAGTTCGTGCGGCGGTGCATCCTTGAGCAGATAGCCGCTCGCGCCGGCGTCGATCGCCGAGCGGACGATTCGCGGGTCGGCGAGCATGCTGAAGACCAGGATCCTGGCCCCGGGGTCGTGCGAGCGCATGCGCTGAATCAGGCCGATCCCGCCCAATTCCTGGCTCTGCAGGCGAAGGTCGACCACCGCCGCGTCCGGGCGCTCGCGCACAAAGGCYTCATAGGCGCTTTCGGCATCATGCGCTTCGGACAGCTCCCCGATCCCGGCCTCGCTCAGCAGCCAGCGGCAGGCCGCAACCACGACCGGGTGGTCGTCAACGAGCAGAACGCGATACATCCGATGAAGGTCTCTTCCTTGGCTACCGGTATCCCCCGGGCGTTCGTCCACCATGCAGGTTCCGTTGCAAACCGGACCCGCGGCGACAATGCGGCCGCTCCGTGGAGACGGCTTGGCAAAATGATTGCCCATCTAAGGTTACGGGAAGATTGTCCCTATRGGGCGAAGAATATTGCCCGTTGCGAGGAACATGGCCGCTATTTACCAATAATAACGTTTGTAATCGTGTCATCCGACCGGCTTCACGTGCTGGCCGCCCAGGGGCGTGGGCGTGCGTGGAAGCGGGAGACAAGAAACTGGGGGACGTCTTGACCAGACTGTCAGCGCTGAAGAGCGCGCTTCTTGCCACGTGTGCGTTGCTACCTGCGGCTGCGTTCGCGCAGCAGACACTCCAGACCATCGAGGTTGTCGGTGTGGCGCCGGTGCCGGGCGCCGAAATCGACCGYGACAAGGTCCCGTCCAATGTCGAGACGATCGGCGCGCGCGAGCTTGATCACAGCCGCGCGCCATCGCTGCTCGATAACATTCTGCGCTCGGTGCCGGGCGTCTCGCTGAGCGACCAATCCGGCAACGCGTTCCAGCGCAATCTGGACTATCGCGGCGCGACGGCATCCCCCGTGCCGGGCACCCCGCAAGGCATTGCCGTGTATCAGAATGGCAGCCGCATCAAYGAGGCGTTCGGCGATGTCGTGAACTGGGACCTGATCCCGGAGATGGCGATCGCGCGCATGACCCTGATGCCGAACAATCCGCTGTTCGGTCTCAACGCCACCGGCGGCGCGCTGTCGATCGAGATGAAGAACGGCTTCACCTATCAGGGCACCGAGGCGCAGCTCTGGGGAGGCTCCTATGGCCGCATTCAGTCCGGCGCGCAGACCGGCTGGACCAACGGCAATGTGTCGGCTTATGTCGCGGCAGAAGGCGCCTATGACCGCGGCTGGCGCGATCACTCGTCCTCGTCGCAGGTCCGGCGCATGTATGCCGACCTTGGTCTGCGCGGTGATACAACCGAATTCCATCTGTCGTTCACCGGCGCCGACAACAAACTGGGCTCGGTGGCGGCGACGCCGATCCAGATGCTCAATCAGCGCTGGTCCAGCGTCTACACCTGGCCGCAGTCGACCCGTCTGCAACTCGCCTTCCTGCAGGCAAGCGCCAAGTGGACGCCGACCGATGCCTGGACCGTCCAGGCCAACGCCTATTACCGCGCCTACCGCGCGTCCCATGTCGACGGCAACGGGACTGAGGCCCAGGCCTGCGACGACAATGGGGCGTTCCCCGGGGAATTCTGTTTTCAGGATGATGCCACGGGGGCGGAGTTTCCGATCAATCGCAATAGCGCGTCTGTGAATAACCTGCCGGCCAACACGGCGCTCGGTGCGATCGATCGCAACTGGACCAAGTCGAACAGCTATGGCGGCTCGCTGCAGGCGGCCAACACCGCCCAGCTGTTCGGGCATGACAACCATTTCGTGGTGGGCAGCAGCGTCGATCACGGCCGCTCCAACTTCCAGGCGACGTCCGAGCTAGGAACCGTCGATGGCAACTTCTTCGTCACCGGCACCGGCGTCTTCATCGATCAGCCGCAGGCGAATGTCGCGCCGGTGAACCTTGGGGCGAAGAACACCTATGTGGGCGTCTATGCGACCGATACGTTCGATATCACGTCGCAGCTGGCCTTCACCGCCGGCGGCCGTTTCAATTATGCTCAGATCAATCTGCAGGATGAGACCGGCCTCAATCCGGCGCTGAACAGCCGCAATAATTTCCAGCGCTTCAATCCGGTGGTCGGCTTCACCTACAAGTTCACGCCCGGCCTCACCGCTTATGCCGGCTATTCGGAGGCCAATCGCGCCCCGACGCCGCTCGAGCTCGGCTGTTCTGATCCGGCCAATCCTTGTCTGATCGACAACTTCCTGATCGCGGATCCGCCGTTGAAGCAGGTGGTGTCGCGGACGATCGAAGGTGGTCTGCGCGGCGAGATCTCCGGCGGCCGCTCGGCCTATGCGGCGGTTGCGCCCTATCGCAAAGCGCCGCCCTTGGTCGAGAATGACGGCTGGCGGCTAAGGTGGGGTATCAGCCTGTTCCGGACGCAGAACTCCGACGATATCATCAATGTCGCCAGCCTGGCGCGTCCGAACGCCGGCTACTTCACCAATGCCGGAACCACCCTGCGTCAGGGCGTCGAGGCCAAGGTCGAYCTGACCTGGGATCGTTGGGCCGCCTACGCCAACTACACCTTCGTCGACGCCACGTTCCGCAGTTCGTTCAGCGTCAACGATCCGAATCGCCAGGCCGTCGTCGCCGTGCTGCCCGGCAGTCACATTCCCGCCATCCCCGCGCATCGTCTGAAACTCGGTGCCGAATATGCCGTGACCGACGCCTGGAAAGTGGGCGCCGACATGAACTATATCGGCAGCCAGTATCTGCTCCGCGACGACGCCAACACCTATCCCAAGGTGCCGGCCTACTGGGTCGTCAATCTGCATACGTCCTATCAGGTGACGAAGAATGTGGAGCTGTTTGGGATGGTGCAGAACCTTTTCAACAAGCGCTATTATTCCGCCGGGACGGTGTTTGATCCGAAAGGCTTCAACAATTCGACCGAGGGGGCGGCCAATCTGGTCACCTTCAACGATCCCCGCAGCATGCTGCCGGGCATGCCGCTCGCGGTCTATGCCGGCTTGAAGGCAACGTTCTAAAGCGTGCGGACGCCTGCAGGATAATCGCTGCGCGTTTGCGCCGCCGCGGCCGATCCCCACCGCGGCTGAAGGCCGGGAGCAATCCCGGCCTTTTTATTTGGCTCGCTCCGGCCTGATCGTTGCGATCCGTGCAGAGCCACGGCGTTGGCTGGCGCTCGCTGGCGTCGCGACGAATACATCACGCGAGAACAGTCCGATGAGACATCGCGTTGCGAGCGGGACAATTTCCGTCGCGCATTGGATTTGATCCTGCGTGTGCCGAGAAACTTTCGCCTTGCTCATGCACGGTATTGTTCAGATAAATTCAGAAACAAATAACTAATCAGTAATTTTTGCGTAGCTCGGGGGACGGCAGTTGGATTCGAAGATCAGGAAGCGCAGCGAAGCGGCTGCCGCAGGCGTTGTGCTGCTGTCCGCATGGATGACGACCGGCGGCGCAAAGGCCGAATGTACGACGCCTGGTGTGGCCGCCAGTTGCAGTGGGAGCATCACAACGGCCGTCACGGTATATGACGCGGCAGCGGCTACCGCGACGCCCGCGAGCGGAAGTAACGCCTACACGCCGGCGAACCCGGCTTTCCCCGCAAGGGGCTACAATCCAAATCCGCCGACGGCGATCATCACGCTGGACGCGACAGCCAACCGCACCCTCGTCACCAACACCCAGGCGGGTCTCGCCGATCGCGGCATGATCGCCGCCAACTTCTCGAATGCCGAGAACCCGGCCGTCAACAACGTGGTGATCAACAATGCCGGCTGGCTCAGCCTCACCACCAGCCAGCTGAGCGCCGGCCGGCTGCACGTCGTCGTCGCCGACAGTCAGGTCAACAGGTTTACGGTCAACAACACCGGCACGCTGGCGGCGACGCAGAATGTCTTCAGTACGTTCGATCCGGCCCGGCTCACCGTCTCGACCGGGGCCACCGCGACGGCGCGCTATAACGGCACCAATCTGGCGATCATCTCGGCGCTCTATTCCGACGACAACACCAACAGCTTCGTGCTGAACAACCGGGCCGGCGGGACTGTGTCGGCGACCGGCCATTTTGCTGCCGCCTATTACGGCCGGGCCGCGACGATCATCGCCAACTCCGGCATCATCGCCAACACGGACTGGACGGCGGCGAGCCGCTTCTACGACGGCCATTGGGCGATCGCCGYCTTCGCCGGCGCCGAGTTCAGGACGGTTGCCGGCAGCAACCCGGACACGCCGCTTTATGCGTTCGATAGCAATGGCAATGTGACGGTGAGTGAAACCAAGACGCTGAACCTGACCAACACGGCAGGCGGCGTCATCAAGGGCGACATCCTGGCGCTGGATACCAATCCGTTGACAACCGCGGCTGGACGAGCGTCGGGCCAGGCATTTCCGCTGACAGGCAGCGGCTCCAATTCGGGTCCGCGCGACAGCGTCATCGCCAATGCCGGGCTGATCCAGGGCAACCTCTATCTCGGTTCGGGCGCGCACAACGTCACCAACAGCGGCACGATCTCCGGAAAGATCGAGGTCGACCAGAGCGCCTCGCGCGGGTCGTTCACCAAGGGGATCGCAGGCACTGCGGCCGGCACCTTCAGCAGCTCGGGGACGGGGACCGATGCGGGCGGCAGGGCCTGTCCGGCCGCCGGCACCAACACCACCGATCCGCTCTGTGCCGCGACCACCGCCCAGGCCGCCAGCTTTTCTGGCGCGCGCAATTTCAGGCTGGTCAACAGCGGCAGGCTGGATGGCGATATCACGATCATCGATCAGAGGGGGGCGTCCAACACCATYTTGCTCAGGGGYACCGGTTTTAGCGGCAATGTCGTGGCKCGGAACGGCATCGGCAGCAACGCRCTGACACTGGACGGGGTGACGAGCCTCGCCAGTGTCGTCAATTTCGGCATGCTCGATCTGATGAAATCGCAGGTGACGGTCAGCRGCGTCAACGGCGTGCAGCTCGTCGACAATGCCGTGCTGCGCACCACGATCTATGGACCGGGCGGCACCGCGGCAGCGCCGTCGACCAATCTCGGCAACATCAGTGGCAGGCTGGCCTTTGCGGGCACCGGCACGATCGCCCCGCGGCTTCAGGGCATCGTGCGCGACGGCGATGTCTACCGTGTGGCGACCTCGGTCTCGACCGCGCCGCTCAACGTCGATTTTTCCGGCGCGCTCGTGAGCTTCAATGCGGATAGCACGACCGGTGCGCTGTTGCTGAAGGCCAATGTGCGGTCACCGGCGAGCATCGCCGGACTCTCGCCGAGCAGCCTCGCGGCACTCGATCATCTGGTCGGCTATCGCGGCGGCAACGCGCAATTGCAGGCGCTGGGCGGCGCGGTCCAGAGCCTGCGCAGCGACAACGAGGTGCGCCGCGCCGGCGACCAGCTGCGCCCGTTCGTCAACGGSGCGCAGATCGAGGTCCCGCTGGCGACTGCCGCGCTGCTGCAGGGCCAGATCGACAACCGCCTCACGGCTGCGGCGGCCGGYGCGTCGCCGAACGCGCGCGTCGCCTCGGCCTTCGCCGATGACACAGACCCGCTGACCTCGGTGCTGCTGGCCTTTGCCCCAACCAAAGCGCGTCCGACCTTGAAGGCGCCGGCCGTGGTGCCCGAGCCCGAGCGCACGGTGTGGGGCAGCCTGATCGGCACCAACATCTCGCAGCGCGAGGTCGGCGGTGTCGCGGGCTATGCCGGCAACACCGGCGGGCTGGTGGCGGGCATCGATCAACGGATCGGCAGCGCGTCACGCATCGGCGCCGCGTTCGGCTACGCCGCCAGCGCGATGGACGACAAGACGGCAGCGGGCGACTCGGTCGGCATCCAGCATTAYCAGGGCACGGTGTACGGCGCCTATGTTCAGCCGTCCTGGTACGTCAGCGGATCCGCCGGCGTCGCGCTGCTCGACTACACCACCACGCGCCGCATCGGCTTCGCGGGCTTTGCTGACAGCGTGTCGGGCAGCCACAAGGGATGGTTGACCGTGGGCCGCGCCGAGCTCGGCGTCCCCGTGAAGGTGGATCAGGCCGTGCTGACGCCCTTCGCCGGGGTCGCGTTCGCTCATCTCGACCAGCAGGGCTACACCGAGGCCAGCGCGGCCGGGGCAGCGCTCACCATCGCCAAGCAGACCACCAACTCGGTCCGCTCCAATCTGGGCCTGCGTTCGATGATTCCGCTTCTGGTCACATCGACCTACGGCTTCGGCCTGGAGACGCTCGCGGCATGGCGGCACGAATTCGGCAACACGGCGCAGACCGTCACGGCGGGCTTTGCCGGAGGCGCCGGCACGTTCTTCGCCGCCGGACCATCGCCCACGCGCGACACGGCGGAGCTTGGCGCCGCGCTGAAGCTGATCGCGTTCGGCGACCGGCAGTCGCTTTCGCTCGGCTACAACGCCGTGGTGGGAAGCGCCTATATCGAGCAGTCGGCCGTGCTGAAAGTTCGCGCCGAGTTCTGAGCTCCCCCAGCACCGGATGGACGTGCGCGGCAGCTCGCGAAGAGGCCGGGAGCAATCCCGGCCTCTTCGTTCGTCGTATGGATGCCTGTCGAACAGCAAGCCTGGAAGCTGATTCGCTGCGCCTCTTCGTCGGACGACGACCGCATGTCGTGATCGGCCCTGATCATGGTGGATGCCGGGAGGTTCTCCCGGGCTTAACGAGAACAGCTCAGCGCCTGGCATTGGAATTTACGACGACGGCGCGATGCACGCCGATCGTCCTCGCCAACTACGAACTTCCGCCATGAAGCTCATCGAACTGTTGCGCATCCTTTGCAGCGAGCAACGAGGTGCAGACATGTCCGACCGGCCGTCAACATTCGAACCGATCAGYGCATCAGGACYGATGGCCTCGCGTCGGCCGACCGTCCTCCGTCGCACGCTCGGAGCCATGGCGTTGCTCATTCTCTCGGCCGGTCTCGCGATGTGGTGTCCGCTCCGATGCGACGCGACGGCGCGCGATCTCGACGGGCGTTATGCGAACTCGCCGCTCAAGGYCTGGTTCGAAAGTCTTCGCTCGGCCAAGGGGCCGTGCTGCTCGGATGCGGACGGGACCGCGCTGTCCGATATCGATTGGGAGATGCAGGATGGCCGCTACCGGGTGCGGATTGAAGGTCTATGGTGGGACGTTCCGGAGGAYGCYGTCGTCGCCGGGCCCAATCRCGCCGGCCGGACGATGGTCTGGCCGGTCTATTATCGCCAGCTCGACAAGGTGCTGCGCATCGAAGTGCGCTGCTTTCTGCCGGGAAGCATGACCTGAGGGGGACCATCCAAAGTGGTGGTGAGACCGCAGAGCGGCGGTCTCACCAGGTTTGCGGGGCGTGAACGCGCGACGCCGGGCGCTATTCTGCTGCCTGAGACGCCTGCAGCGTGGGATAGTCGGTGTAGCCCTTGGCGCCGCCGCCATAGAGTGTCGCGCGATCGAGCTCGTTGAGCGGTGCGTTCTGCTTGAGCCGCTCGACCAAGTCCGGATTGGCGATGAAGGGCCGCCCGAATGCGATCAAATCGGCGGCGTCGGCATCGAGCTGCTTGTTGGCCAGCGCGAGGTCGTAGCCATTATTGGCGATGTAGGTGCCCTTGAAGCGCTTGCGCAGCGAGGCATAGTCGAACGGCGCCACGTCGCGCGGGCCGCCGGTCGCGCCCTCGATGACATGGATGTAGACGAGCTTCAGCGCGTTGAGCTGGTCGACGATATAGTCGAACAGGGCCTGCGGATTGGAATCGGAGATGTCGTTCGCRGGGGTCACCGGCGACAGGCGGATGCCGGTCTTGTCGGCGCCGATCGCCTCCGAGACCGCCTTGGYGACCTCCAGCATCAGCCGGGCGCGGTTCTCGATCGATCCGCCATAGGCATCGGTGCGCTTGTTGGCGCCGTCCTTGGCGAACTGGTCGAGCAGATAGCCGTTGGCGCCATGAATCTCGACGCCGTCGAAGCCGGCTTCGATCGCGTTCAGCGCGGCCTGCTTGAACGCCTGGACGATCCCCGGGATCTCGGCGAGCTCCAGCGCGCGGGGCGCCGAGACATCGGTGAAGGCGCCGCCGACAAAGGTCTTGGTCTTGGCGGCGATCGCCGACGGGGCGACSGGCGCGCCGCCATGAGGCTGCAGCGAGACATGTGAGATGCGGCCGACATGCCAGAGCTGGATGAAGATGCGCCCACCCTTGGCATGTACCGCGTCCGTGACCTTGCGCCAGCCGGCGATCTGCTCCTTGGAGTAGATGCCGGGCGTGTCCTGGTAGCCCTGGCCCTGCTGCGAGACCTGGCTGGCCTCGGAGATCAAGAGGCCGGCGCTGGCGCGCTGGGCGTAATAGGTKGCGGTCAGCGGGCCGGCGGCCAGGCCTTCGACGGCGCGGTTGCGCGTCAACGGTGCCATCACGGCGCGATTGGCGAGAGTGATCGGACCAAGCTTGTACGGCTCGAACAGTTTCGATGTGCTCATCGGCTCTTCCCTTGGAGAGGACAGGTGAGGGTCAATTGTGCATTGCCGCAGACGGCACAATGGCCCGAGCCATTCCAAAAATGCGGGTGGGTTCCGCGCAAGTGGCGCAGGATGGAATTCCATCCAGGGCGTCGTTTGCAGCAGGAAATGGTCAAGGCTGGCGTGTTGCTCTGTCGGCCCAAGCGCGTGACGGGTTCGGCCCTGAGATTCACCTGAACTACGGCAGCGTGACACCGGTCAATTCGGCCAATCTGGCGATGAGTTTGTCCTGGAACGTCCGTTCGACTGCCTCCTCGGCCGGTTCCTGCTGCCGGAGGTGATGCCAATAGCGTCCGCTGACCAGGGCYTCGGGATCGTCGCTGACCGCCAGCCAGGTCTGGGTCCGCTGTCCGGTTTCGATGTCGACAGGGGCGCTCGTCCCACCCATTCTCGTCTGCACCCAACCGGGATCGACCGCGTTGCTCAGCACCTCTGGCCAGAGCCGCGCCAGCGCCAAGGCCAGCGCCACGACGTGCAGCTTGGTCTCGGCATAGGCCTTTGCCGAATCCCACGGGCGCGTCGTCCAGTCGAGATCGGTCAGCGAGCCTTCTCCGCCGCGATGCAGCCCGCTGCTGAGATACACCAGTCGGGCGGGGCGTTCGATCAGCGCTGTCAGCATGTACGGCGCGAGCGYGTTGATGGCGAGGGTGGTGGCATGTCCTTCCGGAGTCGCGCCGCGATCCGGTTGAGAATAGACGCCGGCATTATGGATGATCGCGTCCATGCGCCCGATCGCATTGACCTGGTCTGCGATGCGCCGCGTCTCCTCGGCGCTGCGGAGATCGCCCACCGCGATCCCGGCCGCGCGCGATCCGAGCTCGCCGAGCGCCGCGGCGCGATCGGCCGAGCGCGCATGCAGCACCACCCGATGGCCCTGATCGAGCAGCGATTGCGCCGCGGCCCGGCCGAGCCCGTCCGCGCTCCCGGTAATGAAGACGATGGCCATACGCTGGTTCTCCGAATTCTCACGGCGGCATTTAGCTGCGACGGCGCCAGCCCGCAACTCGGGCGTCCCGCCCGCGCAGACCCGAACCCGATCGGGTACGGCTGCCGATCACAATGCCTTGTGCGCGATCATAGCAGCATCAGCTCACTGCGGGTCGTAGCCGGGCTTCTTGTAGATCGTGTCAGCCTTGTCGATGATGTCGGGCCTGTACACTTTTGCCGTCCACTCGTTCGGGGTGACATCTTCGATGCCGACCGAGACCGAGTCTTCGCCGGAGTTGAGCGTGCGTGTCACCGCTTCGGTGAGGGCCCGTGCGAGCGCCTGCTTCTGTTGTTCGGACCTGCCCGGGTAGAGTTTGACGATAACGTGAGGCATTGCCGTTGTCCTTTGGCCGAGGATGATCAGCGCGTGGCAGTGGTCGTCGCCGGCGCGGCCTGAGCGCGCGGCGTGTTGCCGCGCATCCGCGCCAGCAGCTCTGCCGTCGGCCAGGAATCTGCGGGCAGGCCGAGCCGCAGCTGCATGGTCTTGACGGCGATGCGGCTCTGCTGGCCCAGCACGCCGTCGACCTTGCCGACGTCGAAGCCGGCTTTCACCAGCAGCTGCTGCAGCTCCTTGATCTCGTTGAACGGCAGTTGCGCGACCGGGCCGCTGGCTTTGCGCATCGGCGCGGCGCCGGCGATGCGGGTGGCGAGATAGGCCGCGGTGGTCGAATAGATCAGCGAATTGTTCCATTCGGTGTAGGCGGCGAAATTGGCATAGGCCAGGAACGCCGGGCCGTTGCGGCCCATCGGCAGCAGCACGGACGCTTCCAGCGCATCATTCGGCAGCGGCCGTCCGTCGGCATAGGTCACGCCGAGGCCGATCCATTTGCTGCGCGGCGCCTTGACGGTGAGATCGGCCTGCTCCCAGGGGAAGGTTGGAGGCACGCGGATCTCCTCCAGCCAGGGCTCGCCGCGGCGCCATTTGAGGCCGGTCGCGATATAGTTGGCGGTCGAGCCGATCACGTCGGGCGCGCTGCGCAAGAGGTCGCGGCGGCCGTCGCCGTCATAGTCGACGGCATAGGTGACATAATGCGTCGGCAGGAACTGGGTCTGGCCGAGCTCGCCGGCCCAGGAGCCGATCATCTCGGTGGGCGAGAGGTCGCCACGGTCGATGACTTTCAGCGCGGCAATGGTCTCGTTCTGGAAGCGCTCGCTGCGGCGGCAATCATAGGCCAGCGACACCAGCGAGGGCAGCACCGGCAGGTTGCCCATATTGGCGCCGAAATCGCTCTCCAGGCCCCAGAACGCCGCGATGACCGCCGGCGGCACGCCATAGTCCTTCTCAGCGCGGGCGAATGCCGCCGCATGCATCTTGATATGCTGCTGGCCGTTCTGCATCCGGTAGACCGCCGCCATGCGGCCGGCGAATTCGGTGAACAGCTGGCCGAATACGCGCTGGCCGCGGTCGCGGTTGACGATGCCCTGGTCGTAGGTGAGGTAGGGCGATGCTGCGGCGATGGCGCGCTGCGACACGCCTTCGGCCACGGCGCGCTGCTTCAGCTCGGCGAGAAAGCGGTCGAAGCTCTGGCCGTTATGACAGGAGGCGGCGCGCATCGAGGGCGCCGGCTTCGGTCGGGGCGCAGCCGCCTCCGGCGCCATTTGCGCCGACGCGCCGACAACCAGCATGAAGGAGGTCGCGAGCGCGCTGAAGGTCACGCGCAAGGCAGTCGAAGAGCTTCGCATCCGGTCTCACCGATGGCTGTCTAATTCCTTGTCGGACCATCGATATCCGATCCGGGGTGCGGCAGGGAAGGGGGCGCGCGAAGAGCGAATAGGGAACGGCAAGACCCCTATTCGCCACTCGCTATTCGCCATTCACTTTTTTACGCCACCTTGGCCAGCGCCGCCTGCGCCTCGCTCTGGATGCGCTTGAGATGTTCGGCATCGCGGAAGCTCTCGGCATAGAGCTTGTTGACGTCCTCGGTGCCGGACGGCCGCGCCGCGAACCAGCCATAATCGGTCTCGACCTTGATGCCGCCGAACGACTGGCCGTTGCCGGGCGCTTTGGTGTGCACGACGCGGACCGGATCGCCGGCGAGCTCGGTCAGTTTCAACTGCTCCGGCGTCAGCGCCTTCAGCGCGGCCTTCTGTGGCGGGCTCGCCGGGACGTCGATCCGCTCATAGACCGGCGCACCCAGCTCCGACGTCAGCTCCTTGTAGAGCTCGCTCGGATCACGGCCGCGCTTGGCCATGATCTCGGCCGCGAGCAGGCCGAGGATGAGGCCGTCCTTGTCAGTGGTCCAGACCGTGCCGTCGCGCTTGAGGAACGAGGCGCCGGCGCTCTCCTCGCCGGCAAAGCCGAAGCTGCCGGAGTGAAGGCTGTCTCTTATACACATGCGCTTGAGGAACGAGGCGCCGGCGCTCTCCTCGCCGGCAAAGCCGAAGCTGCCGGAGTGAAGGCCCTCGACGAACCATTTGAAGCCGACGGGCGTCTCGACCAGCTTTCGTCCGAGCTTGCGTGCGACGCGGTCAATCAGGGAGCTCGACACGATGGTCTTGCCGATCGCAGCGTCGCTGCGCCAGTCGGGCCGGTGCGCGAACAGATAGGAGATCGCGGTCGCCAGATAATGGTTCGGATTCATCAAGCCGCCCGAGCGCGTCACGATGCCGTGACGATCGGCATCGGTGTCGTTGGCGAAGGCGACGTCGAAGCGCTCGCGCATGCCGATCAGGCTCGCCATCGCGTAAGGTGACGAGCAGTCCATGCGGATTTTGCCGTCCCAATCCGCGGTCATGAAGCGGAAAGTGGGRTCGACGAGATCGTTGACGATGGTGGCGTTGAGCCCGTAGCGCTCGATCAGCGGCGCCCAATAGGCGATCGCGGCGCCGCCGAGCGGATCGATGCCGATCTTGACGCCTGCGGCCTTGATGGCGTCGAGGTCGACCGTGCTGGCGAGGTCGGCGACATAAGGCGTGATGTAGTCGTAAGGATGCACTGAGCCGCGCTGCCTGGCTTTCGTGTAGCTGATGCGCGACACGCCATCGAGTTCGTTGGCCAGATAGATATTGGCCTGCCGCTCGATCTCCCCGGTGGCATCGGTGTCGGCCGGGCCGCCATGCGGCGGATTGTACTTGTAGCCGCCATCTTCTGGCGGGTTATGCGACGGCGTGATGACCACGCCGTCGGCGAGGTGCTCCGTACGGCCCTTGTTGTAGGCGATGATGGCGTGCGAAATCACCGGCGTCGGCGTGTAGCCGCCGTCCTTGTCGACCATCACGTCGACGCCATTGGCGCCGAACACTTCGAGCGCGCTGGCGAGGGCCGGCTCGGCGAGGGCGTGGGTATCGATGCCGACGAACAGCGGACCATCAAGCCCGTGCTGACGTCGGTAGTCACAGAGCGCCTGCGTGGTGGCGAGAATGTGGTTTTCGTTGAAGCCCGTCTTGAGCGACGAGCCGCGATGGCCGGAGGTGCCGAACGCGACCCGCTGGGTCGGCTCATGCGGATCGGGCTTGAGCGCATAATAGGCCGTGATCAGCCGCGGAATGTTGGCGAGCGCGGCATTGGCGAGCGGCTTGCCGGCAGCGGGGTCAATCTTGGCCATGGAGCATCCTTCGCAGGTTCGAAAAACGGCAGCGGCGGCGGTTCGTTCCGCGTGGCAGGCCTTGCGGCCACGATTGCCTCCGCTGTCCCGACAACAGCCGCACCATGGCCGCGGCGGGCGCTCCGATCAACGGCGAAAATCAGCCGGCATGGCCGGATAGGCTCCTATCGGCGCGGGGGCAGCCCGGCCGGATCCGCCGCTTTGTGCGCGGGCTATTAACCACGCGGCGCTGTCCGAGCCGCCCGCGGCCGCCGCTTAAGCGTGAGTTTAACGCATCCGGATCGAGATGGTGAGCAAAGCAGACGCCCACAGGCGCGCTAGGAGAGTCGTCAGGAG
>BFBZ01000395.1_pt1 | contig 45425 bp, 42 predicted proteins | sample 1888401 | NCBI WGS metagenome assembly BFBZ01 (sample SAMD00112614, study PRJDB3348) | symbiont metagenome | host: Chara braunii | reverse complement strand
TCTTCAGTGTCACCTTCACGCCGGGCGCGGCCTGACGGCGCTTGTATTCGGCAAGGTTGAGCATGCGCTCGACCTTCACGACGATCTCCCGGCCGTAGCCCGTGGTTGTAACGATCGAGGCGATCGGCTCCTCGCGCTCGACCAGCCGCCCGAGGATTTCGTCGAGCATGTCGTAAGGCGGCAGCGTGTCCTGGTCCTTCTGATTCTCGCGAAGCTCCGCGGTCGGCGCCTTGGTGATGATGTTCGGCGGGATCACCTCGCCGTCCGGCCCGAGCGCGCCGTCTGGTTTCCATAGATTGCGAAGCTGGGACAGCCGATAGACCTCGGTCTTGTAGAGATCTTTGATCGGATTGAAGCCGCCGTTCATGTCGCCATAGAGCGTGGCATAACCGACCGACATCTCCGACTTGTTGCCGGTCGTGACCACCATGAGGCCGAATTTGTTTGAGATCGCCATCAGGATCGTGCCACGCGCACGGGCTTGAAGGTTCTCTTCGGTGACGTCGCGCGTCTGACCTTTGAGCGCAGGGATCAGCGCGGCCTCCAGGCCGAGGACCGCTTCCTCGATCGGCAGCACGTCATACTGACAGCCAAGCGCCTTTGCCGCCGTCGCGGCGTCAGTGAGCGAGTCCTGCGATGTATAGCGATACGGCAGCATCACAAGACGCACGCGCGCGGGCCCCAGCGCATCGACCGCCATCGCGGCGCAAAGCGCAGAGTCGATGCCGCCCGACATGCCGAGCACGACGCCTTTGAAACCATTCTTGTTGACGTAGTCGCGAAGCCCGAGCACGCAAGCCGCGTAATCCGCTTTATCGCCTTCGGAAGCTGCGCCCGCCATCGTGCCCGTGCAGCGCCACGTGCCGTTGTCGCGCTTCCACTCCGTCAGCGCGATGTACTCCTGGAACGCCGGCAATTGCGCGCCGACAGAACGATCCGCGTTCAACACGAAGGACGCACCGTCGAACACCAACTCGTCCTGGCCACCCACCATGTTGAGATAAACAAGCGGCAAACCGCTCTCGACCACACGCGACACGGCAATGTTAAGCCGGTGCTCGGTCTTGTCGCGCCAATACGGCGAGCCGTTCGGCACCAGCAGAATCTCGCCGCCGGTCTCACTCAGACACTCAACGACCTCCGGGCCCCAAATGTCCTCGCAGACCGGAATGCCGATGCGCACACCCTTGAACGTGATCGGGCCTGGCAATGGGCCCGGCACGAACACGCGCTTCTCGTCGAACACGCCGTAGTTCGGCAGATCGACCTTGAAGCGCAGCGCTTCGATCATGCCACCCGAAAGCAACGCATAGGCGTTGTAGAGCTTACCGTCCTCCACCCAGGGCGTGCCGACCAGGAGCGCCGGGCCGTTCGCCGTCTCGCGTGCCAAGGCTTCGGTCGCAGCGCGGCAGGCCGCCTGGAAGGCGGGCTTCAGGACGAGATCCTCCGGCGGGTAGCCGGCGATGAAGAGTTCGGGAAACGCGACGAGATCGGCGCCCATCGCCGCCGCCTCATCACGTGCACGGCGCACCTTGTCCGCGTTGCCGGCCACATCGCCGACGGTCGGATTAAGCTGCGCAAGCGCGATTTTGAGGCTGTCGGCGGGCCGCGAATTCATGACTCTAATCTAGCGCGTCCGGGCCACGCCAGCAATCGCGCGCGGCTCATGGCAGTCACGGCTGCTGCGCAGCCTCCTGGCGGCAGCGACAGAATGCAGGACTTGTACGGGGGCTAGAATTTTCCCTTCACATGGAGCAGGACGCCGTAGCGGGTCTGCTCGAAGCGGTCGATCGGAAAAGAGTTGCCCAAGCCCGTGAAAGTCGTCTGTCCGTGCTGGGTCACAAACTGCCAGTAGCGCAAGCCGCCGCCCACTTCGATGTTCGGGGTCAGCGCGTAATTGACGAAAACCTCGGCCTGCACACCGTAGCCCGCGGAGGACTTGGTGATGATGTTCGGCGACGGACCAAGGTCGGTCCGCATCAGATGACTATCCTTGTTTTCGACCATCGCAAACGGGATGCCGACAATCTCGCCGTTGACCGACCAGCGATCATCGATCGCAACCTTGCTTTCGAAGCCGAGGCGTAGCGCGTGCCAGGTCGGCTCATAGATAATGACCGGAGTTTCGAAACCGAACTCAACCGACCCTGGCGTGCATCCGCCGATCAAACGCGGATCAATCGCGTTGCAGATCAACCCGTAGCCCGTCATCTTTTCGCGCCAATAGTGATAACCGATGAAACCACCGATCCACATGCCCGGCATCGGTTTGTAGCCCCATCCGAAATCAATGGTCGCGAAGGTGACAGGGCTGCCTTTGACGTCGCTCGTCGTGTCGGAGAACAGAATCTGCTGGAGGAAGTAGTCGCGGTCATCCATCCGGCCCCGCGTAATCGCACCCATGCCGGCGACGCCCTTCACGAAGAAGCCGGACGAGGTGTGATCAAGCCGGGCGAAAACTTCACCGGTATGGGCTTCGAGGCCGCGCCAATCCAGCGTTGAAGTCGGGCTTCCGAAGTTGGGGTTCATGTTCGTGAAGCCGAAGCGGACATTGCCGCCCGAGTACCAGTAACGCGTACCGATCTCGAACTTAAAGCGCGACTGCGGCTCGGTTTGCGGCAGCACCGGCCATTGCGCGGCGCTGGCTTCCAGGCTCGGCTCGGTCATGACCGAGCGATTGGTGCGGTTGGAGCGCGGCGTGGCGTTGGTGACGTCGAGATCATCCCTCGGCGTGGACTTTCCGGCGATAGCGTTGAGGTCTTTGTCGAGACCGATCTGCACAGAGGGCGCGGGCAAACCCGGATACTTCGGTTCATCCTTTCCGACGGGCGGCAGGTTCGGCCACTGCGGTCCGGTGTCGTCCTTGCCGATGTTCGGCCACTGCGGCCCCTCTTCCGGCACGGAGACACTCGGCCATTGCGGACCTGTGTCGCGATCAGCCAGCCGGCCCGCGGAATATGAAGGCGTCACCGGCACGCTCAGGGCGGCGATGAGTGCGAGGGCAAGACCATTCCAAGTACGCGTCACGACACTTTCCTTTCGTCGACGCGTAAAATTTGAAGCGAATTGCTTTCAATTGGTTTCGTGCAAAACGTCACAAACAGACCGCGCGCAGCGGAGCGTTAATGGCCGCATAAAATGCGAAAGTGCGTGTTTGGGATTTGTTATCCGTGCGCGACGCGAGCGCCGATTCCACGGCGCTTCCGCAATTCCACGTACAACGCGCGAATTGGAACCGGCCATCCGGCGCGATACACCGGGTTAAGGTAAAGAAAAATTACGCTTTCAGAGAATGCCGAAGCGCTCGGCCAAAGCAACGAGCCAGACCATTCCAGCGATCAAGAGCGCGAAGAACACCGCGGCGGAGCCGAGGTCCTTCACGAATCCGATGTTGGGGTGGATGTCCGGCGTGACGTGATCGGACAGCTTCTCGACTGCGGTGTTGAGAAGCTCGACCACGATCAGAAGCAGGATAACACCGATCAGCGCCACCCGCCGCCAGGTGTCGCTCGCAACGACAAACGCGAGCGGGATCGCAATGAGCAGGAGCCAGAGCTCCTGCTGAACGGCTTTTTCCGTGCGAGCCGCTGCAACCAGCCCATTCCAGGAGTTGCGCGTGGCGTACAGAAGCCGGAGCACAGTGCAATTGCCCGAAGGTTAGAGCCCCGACACCCGCGGCAGCGGCTTTGCCTTCGCGGCACGCTCCACCTTGATGAGATCCGCCATCAGGAAAGCGAGCTCGATGGCCTGTTCGGCATTGAGCCGCGGATCGCACAGGGTGTGATAACGCGCGTTGAGCCCCTCGTCGGTGATCGCGTGCGCGCCGCCGGTGCATTCGGTGACGTTCTGCCCGGTCATCTCAAGGTGAACGCCGCCGGCGTGCGTACCTTCCGCCGTGTGGATCTGGAAGAACGATTTCACCTCTTTGAGGATCAGGTCGAACGGCCGGGTCTTGTACCCCGTCGTCGCGGTGATCGTGTTGCCGTGCATCGGATCGCACGACCACACCACTGACTTGCCCTCGCGCTTCACCGCACGGATCATCTGCGGAAGCATCTCTCCGACCTTCTCCGCACCCATACGCACGATCAACGTGAGGCGACCCGGCTCGTTCTCCGGGTTCAGCACGTCGATTAGACGCAGGAGGTCATCGGTCTTCGACGATGGGCCGCACTTGAGGCCCAGCGGATTCATGATGCCGCGGCAGAACTCCACGTGCGCGTGGTCAAGCTGGCGCGTGCGGTCGCCGATCCAGACCATGTGCGCGGAGGTCGCGCACATGGTGCCGGGACGGGTCGAGTCCTCACGCGTCAGCGCCTGCTCGTAGCCGAGCAGCAGCGCCTCGTGGCTGGTGTAGAAGTCCGTGGTCTTGAGCTCCGGATGTTTTTCCAGGTCCAACCCGCAGGCCTGCATGAAGGCCAGCGCCTCGGAAATCCGGTCCGCCAACTCCAGATAACGCTTGCTCGACTTCGGATCGAGATCGAGCATCCACTGGTGCACGCGGCCAAGGCTGGCATAGCCGCCATGCGTCAGCGCACGCACCAGGTTCAGCGTCGAAGCCGAATGACGATAGGCCTCGATCTGCCGTTGGGGATCGGGCGTCCGCGCTTCGACCGAGAACTCCGGTCCGTTGATGACGTCACCGCGATAGCTCGGGAGCTCGATGCCGTTTCGTTTCTCGGTCGGCGAAGAGCGTGGCTTGGCGAACTGGCCGGCGAGACGGCCGACCTTCACCACGGGTACCGAGGCGGCATAGGTCAGCACCACCGCCATCTGGAGGAAGACGCGGAGGAAGTCGCGGATATTGTTCGCGGAGATGTTGTTGGCGCTCGGATCGGTGAAGCTCTCGGCACAGTCTCCGCCTTGCAGCAGGAAACCCTCGCCGTTGGCGACGCCGCCCAACAGTTCCTTGAGGTTGCGCGCCTCGCCTGCAAACACCAGCGGCGGATAGCTCGAAAGCTGCCGCTCAACGTTCTCCAATGCCGCCCGGTCCGGATATTCCGGCACCTGCACGATAGGCTTCTTGCGCCAACTGTCGCGCGTCCAACGCTCGGCCACGACGCGATACTCCGTTTCTGAAATTCCCCTGTCGGGACACGGCCTTATATAGGGAGCGCATCGCAAATGCCAGTTTTGCGGCGCCACCTCGGAAAGCCGCCCGAAAACCCAGAAAAGACGGGCTATTGCGCCGTGCTCTGCGCCTATTCGGCCGCCTGCCGGACGTGGCTGTGGGACTTGGTCCGCATCGTCACCAACTCCTCGGCAGCCGTCGGATGGACCGCCATGGTGGCGTCGAAGTCCGCCTTGGTGGCCTTCATCGTCATGGCGATCCCGACCAACTGGATCATCTCGCCGGCGTCGGGGCCGACGATGTGACAGCCGACGAGCCGGTCGGTCGAACCGTCGACCACGAGCTTCATGAAGGTGCGGGTGTCGCGGCCCGAAAGCGTGGCCTTCATCGGTCGGAACGTCGTCTTGTAGACGTCAACCTTGGGAAGATCGCAGGCTGCCTGTGCCTCGGTCATGCCGATGACGCCGCACTCGGGCTCCGAGAACACCGCAGTCGGCACATTCGAATGGTCGACGCGTGTCGGCTTGTTCCCGAATACGGTGTCGGCGAAGGCGTGCCCCTCGCGGATCGCAACCGGCGTCAGATTGATGCGGTCGGTGACGTCGCCGACGGCGTAGATGTTCGGCACGGACGTCTGCGAATATTCGTTTACGGCGACGCCGCCAGTCTGGCCGAGCTTCACACCCACCGCTTCAAGACCGAGGCCCGCGATATTCGGGCGGCGGCCGGTCGCGAACATCACCTTATCCACCATCAGCCCTTCGTGGTTGGAGAGCTGGACGCACAGGCCGTGATCGACCTTCTCCACCGCCTCCACAATGTTCTTGGTGACGATCTTGATGCCGCGTTTCTCCATCTCGGTGCGCAAGTGCGCTCGGAGTTCATCATCGAAGCCGCGCAGAATGTTGTCGCCGCGATAGACGAGCGTCACTTCGGAGCCGAGTCCGTTGAAGATGCCGGCGAACTCAACGGCAATATAGCCACCACCCTGAATCAGGATGCGCTTGGGCAACTCCTTCAGATGGAAAGCTTCGTTCGACGAGATGATGTGCTCGCGGCCCTCGATATCTTTGCCAAGCGAAGGCGCACCGCCAGTCGCGACGAGGATGGTTTTCGTCTTGATCGTCTCGCCGCTCTTCACAAGCTTGATCGTGTGCTGATCGACGACCACCGCGCGATCCTTGACGATCTCGACCTTGGCCTTCTCGAGATTGCTCGTGTAGGCGTGCTCAAGCCGGGCGATTTCCTTGTCCTTGTTGGCGATCAGCTTTTCCCAACTGAACGACGGCTCCGGTACGGTCCAACCGAAACCCGCTGCGTCCTCGAACTCTTCGGAATAGCGCGAGGCATAGACCAGGAGCTTCTTCGGCACGCAGCCGCGGATCACGCAGGTGCCACCCACGCGGTACTCTTCCGCGACCATCACGCGCGCGCCGTAGCCGGACGCGATACGGGCGGCGCGAACGCCGCCCGAGCCTCCGCCGATGACGAAAAGATCGACGTCCTTGGCCATTAGGATTCCCCGACTCTCCGAAAAACTGCTTCCGTTAGATGGGGTTGAGGCCCTTCTTGCGCAACTCGGCGCGCATCTTGTTCATCGCCTCCTCGGCGAACTTCGAGGACCACTCGTCCGCCACCTTCATGCTGGCCTCGGCGATCTTGGGCTCCTCGGACAGAAGCTTCTTCCCAAGCGGGGTCTTGTAGAAAGCAACCGCGTCCTTCAGCTCCTGCTCGGTGAAAAACTGCGTGTAGAGACGGATCAGTTCCTGTTGGAGCTCCGCACGCTTCGGCGCCATCTCGTTGCGCAGCGTGAGCGCGGCGGCGTCGATGTCACGCGCCATACCCGGATTGCTGGCCAGCAAGACCTGCCGGTGGTTCTCGATCACGCCGACGACGATCGGATCGAACAGCTTGATGCTGCCCTTGATCTCCGCGAGTTCGCGGGCCGTGGCCAGCGCACTTGCGGTCGGCTGCTGCTGTCCGTGCGACGGCCCTGCGAGCGCGATACCGACGATCGCTGCGGCGCAGAGTGTGCGCACGGTTTGGCGGAAGTTCATGGCGCGTCTCCTTGTTGAATACTTATGGCCGTTCGACCACGCGGATCCCATTGGATCCGGCGAGAATAGCCGCTTGCACGAGCCCGATGAACAGCCCGTGCTCCATCACCCCGGGGATGGGCGACAGCGCGTCAGCGAGCCGTTTTGGATCAGGAATGCGTGCCATAGCGGCATCGAGTATCCAGTGGCCGCCGTCCGTGACGAAAACGTGGCCGTCTTTGCGCTTCCGCAGCGTCATCGGCCCAGAAACGCCGCAGGCTTTGAACGCGGCCTCAATCTCGTTCTGCGTCGCCTTGAGGCCGAATGGCGCTACCTCGATCGGCAGCGGAAAGCGGCCGAGTGTGGGCACCCATTTGGTCTCGTCGGCGATCACCACCATGCGCTTGGATGCGGAGGCCACGATCTTCTCACGCAGAAGCGCTCCGCCCCCGCCCTTGATGACGGCAAGGCCCGGTTCGATCTCGTCCGCACCGTCCACGGTGAAATCCAGTTCGGGCGTTTCGTCGAGCGTGGTCAGCTTGATGCCGAGCCCCTCGGCCTGCGCCCGCGTCGCCTCAGACGTCGGCACACAGATCACATCAAGTCCGTCGCGCACCTTCTCGCCCACGAGATCGACGAAATGCTTGGCGGTCGAGCCGGTTCCGAGCCCAAGCTTCATGCCCGGCCGCACCCATTCCAACGCCCGGGCGGCGGCTTGACGTTTCAGTGCTTCGATGTCCATGAGAGCGTTCTAAGAGTGCGCGTTCTGAGAGTACGGCGTCCCGGTCCGGCGCCTATCTAGCCACGTTCCCTTCCTCAAGATAGTCGAAAAAATATGGCTTTCCTCACTGTTGTCTTCGATCTGGACGGCACGCTGATCGACACAGCGCCAGACCTGATCGAGACCCTAAACGTAATCCTCAGAAACGAGCGGCTGCCCGCGGTGCCTTATGAGGAGGCCCGCCTGATGATCGGCGGCGGCGCGCGCAAGATGCTTGAACTTGGACTGAAGGCTGATGGTCGTCCGACCAGCGGTCCCGACATGGAGCGCATGTTCAAGGACTTCCTCGCCTACTATGCGGAGCACGTGGCCGATCACTCCCAGCCCTTCCCCGGTCTTGAAGGCGCACTCGACGCGCTCGCGGCCAAAGGCTGCAAGTTCGCGGTCTGCACCAACAAGCTCGAACGGCTCACGATGCTGCTGCTCAATGCGCTGAATATGACCTCGCGTTTCGAGTTCATCTGTGGCCAGGACACGTTCAGCACGATGAAGCCCGACCCCGAGGTGCTGCGCCGCACGATCCAGAAATCCGGCGGTGACGTTTCACGGGCCGTGATGGTCGGAGACTCCGCGACCGACATCAACACCGCCAAGGCCGCTCAGGTGCCTGTCGTCGCAGTCGACTTCGGCTATACCGAGATACCTGTGAACAAGCTCGGACCGGACCGCATCATCAGCCATTTCAACGCGCTGCCGGACGCTGTTTCCGAACTCGTGGCAGGCCGATTCTGAATCCACAACGTGAAATTACTTAATGCTTCATTTACCGTAATGAGGGCACATTGCGCTGAAATCCTGAGGATTGCGCGCCGGGGCATGGGGTCCGGAGTACGTAGCGCGCGCGGCCAGTCGCCGCAGAGTGGGAAACGATCATGAACCGAGTTGTCGCCATCGCGCTATGCGGGCTCTCTCTTGGCGCTTGCTCCGGCATGCCGAGTCTGCCGAGCTTCGAACTTCCGAAGGCCGCTCCTGCCGCGACGACCGTACAATTCGAGTCCGAGCCGGCCGGCGCAGAAGCCAAGACCTCCACCGGCCAAACCTGCCGCACGCCGTGCTCGCTCGCGGTCGCATCGAGCGATTTCACGACAACCTTCACGCATCCGGGTTATCAGCCGCAGACCGTGCCGGTGCGTATCGTTCCTTCGAACGAGCCGATGGATCCCAACACGGGAGAGGTTCCGGGCCCGCGGCTCGTGCCCAACCCGGTCTATGTCGAATTACAGCCTGCGCCGCCGCCGGCCGCCCGCAAGCCCGCGCCGAGCAAGCGCCCCCGCGCGACAACGACGTCCTCCGCCACCCCGACCGCACGCCCGGCGGCTGCCTCGTCGACACCGGCGCCGGCCCCTGCGCCCGCTCCGGCGCCTGCGGCCCCCTGGCCGCCCGCCCCGTCACGTTGACGCTTTTGGGCGGCGTTCCTTGACACGCCGCGCACGGACTTTCTAAAACCCGGCCTCACGGCGTGAACCTTGGTTCGACCTCGGTTCCGGCGGGCGCGTAGCTCAGCGGGAGAGCACTCCCTTCACACGGGAGGGGTCACAGGTTCAATCCCTGTCGCGCCCACCATTTCTTGTTTCATCCAACATCGCTGCGTTGTTCGAGCGCGTTGCGCATTTCATCGGCGGCGCAACCCGTTCCATTTGTCACAGTTGGAACGAATCGGAATCGTCCCCAACATCCGCGCGCAAGGTTTGGCAAGACTTCCCTGCCGTTCGGAATCGGTGCACGAAAGGTGCCGCATCGGAGGTCCAATGCTCAAACTGTTGCGCGGCGTCGTTCGGTTCTTCGCGGAATGCTATGACTCACTCGGCGAACCGCCGCAGGACTCCACGCAGTCCCAGCCGCGCTAGAGCCGTTCCCGATACTCACACCCGACAGCGCTCGCAAAGAGCTGATCAATCTCCACCATCGATCCAAGACTCCGCCTGTCCAAGCGATCGCTGCCACAATTGTCGTAACTTCACGATTTGGTGCTCGATTGTGGCAACGGCCACATTCCGGTTGCCGCAAATCCGGTTTTATGGCCTCACTGGCCACATATTGGACTTACGGGAGCCTGCAATGACGTCGCGTTTCCTTCGATTTGCTGCCATTGCCACCCTCGCGCTCGGATTTGCGAGCGCAGCCCACGCTCAATACGACGAACGCATGGAGATGCTGCGCGGCGGTGCACCGGCCGGACGCGGCGGCTATGACTTCTTCTCGGGCAACATCAGCGCTATTCCAAAAAGCACCGTCACTTACAACGGCAGCCATAAGCCGGGCACCATCGTCATCGACACCGCCGAACGCCGTCTCTACCTCGTGCAAGATGGCGGCACCGCAATCCGCTACGGCATTGGCGTTGGCCGCGTCGGTTTCACCTGGAAGGGCGTGAAGAACATCACGCAGAAGAAGGAATGGCCGTCGTGGACGCCGCCGTCGCAGATGCTCAAACGCCGCCCCGACCTGCCGCGGCACATGGCTGGCGGCATCGAGAACCCGCTTGGCGCGCGCGCGATGTATCTCGGCTCGACGCTCTATCGCATCCATGGCTCGAACGAGCCGGAGACGATCGGCCAGGCTGTATCGTCGGGCTGTTTCCGCATGACCAACGAGGACGTGGTCGATCTCTACAACCGCGTGAAGGTCGGAACGACCGTCGTCGTGCAATGAACGACGTCTTTTGAACGACAAAGGGCCGGCTCGACGCCGGCCTTTTTTATTTCCGCTCAATGCCGCTTCGGCGGATCGCGGCTCAGCCCCTTGGCGGCAAGCTCGTCGAGATAGTCCTGCCACCTTCGGGCGCGCTCGCGCCCGAGTTCGGCCAGATAGTCCCAGCTATAGATGCCGGTCGAGTGCAGGTCGTCGAACACCAGCCGGACGGCATAATTGCCGATCGGATTCACCTCCAGGATCGCCACATTGCGCTTCCCGGGCACGGTCTTGCGCTCGTCCGGCGAATGCCCCTGGACTTCGGCGGACGGGCTCGTGACCCGCAGATATTCGGCCTCGAGCGCGAAATTCTCGCCGTTGTCAAAGGCGACACTCAGCACCTTCTTATCCTTGGAAAGCCGCAGTTCCGTGGGCCAAGGACGGCCAGGATTGCGGCTAGAAGGTGCGGCCATTTCGATCTCCGGAGGGCGCTGTAAGGGTCGCTATTTCCAACTATATATAGCCTATCGGAGGGTGGACGCTGGCACCCCATTCGCGCCAGAATTCATTCCTCTGCCGGGATAAGACATGAATATCGCCGTGCCGCCACTGACACTTGACCGCCCCGCGGGCCATACGGCTCCGCTGGTGGATCCGTTTGCGCGGCCGATCACTTATCTGCGCGTTTCGGTCACGGACCGCTGCGACTTCCGCTGCGTCTATTGCATGGCCGAGCACATGACATTCCTGCCGAAGGCCGATCTGCTCACGCTCGAGGAACTCGACCGGCTGTGCAGCGCCTTCGTCGCCAAGGGCGTTCGCAAGCTCCGCCTCACCGGCGGCGAACCTCTGGTGCGCCGCGGGATCATGACGCTGTTCCACTCGCTGTCGCGGCATCTCAACACCGGTGCGCTCGACGAGCTGACGCTCACGACCAACGGCTCGCAGCTCGCCAGGTACGCCGCCGAGCTTGCGGGCTATGGCGTGAAGCGGATCAACGTCTCCCTCGACACGCTCGACCCGGACAAGTTCCGCGCCATCACGCGCTGGGGCGACCTCAATCAGGTCATCGCGGGCATCGACGCCGCGCAGGCCGCAGGCCTGAAGGTCAAGATCAACGCAGTGGCCTTGAAGGGCGTCAACGAAGCCGAACTCGCCGATCTCGTTGCCTGGGCGCACGGCCGCGGCATGGACATCACCATCATCGAGGTGATGCCGTTGGGCGACGTCGGCGACGAACGGCTGACGCAGTATCTCCCCCTCTCTCTCGTGCGCGCGCGTCTCGCCGAACGCTTCACGATGGAAGACATCGACTACATGACCGGCGGCCCGGCGCGCTATGTGCGCGTAAAGGAAACCGGCGGCCGCCTCGGCTTCATCACGCCGATGACGCACAACTTCTGCGAATCCTGCAACCGCGTCCGCATCACCTGCACCGGCACGCTCTTCATGTGCCTCGGCCAGGAGGATGCGGCAGACCTGCGCACGCCATTGCGCGCGTCGGAGAGCAACAATCTCTTGAACGCTGCCATCGACGAGGCGATCACACGCAAGCCCAAAGGGCACGACTTCGTCATCGACCGCCGCCATAAACGTCCGACACTGTCGCGCCACATGAGCGTCACCGGCGGCTGAGCCGTCCTGTTCTGAATTCCGCGGAGCCAGATTTGACCTCACCCCGCGCCAATCGCCGCGGCATGATCGCCATGGTCGGAGCGATGGCGGCCTATTCCGTCAGCGATGCTCTGACCAAACTCGCATCGAAGACACTGCCGCTCGGCGAGGTTCTGGCGATCCGCGGGATCTTCACGGTGCTGCTGATCGGCACGCTGTTGATCGCGCTCGGACAGATCCGGCATCTGCGGACAGCCATGACACCGCTGATCCTGACGCGCTCGGTGTTCGACGCCCTGTCCTCTGGCTGCTACGTGGCCGCACTCATTCACATGCGGATCGCAGAGGTTGCCTCTGTCGTGATGATCGCGCCGCTGATCCTCACAGCGCTGTCGGTGATTTTCTATTCAGAGAACGTCGGCTGGCGGCGCTGGTGCGCCGTTGTGCTTGGCTTTGTCGGCGTGCTCTTCGTGGTGAAGCCGACGCCGAGCGCATTCAACGCCTGGGCGCTCGTGGCGCTGGTCGGAACGACGCTCGGTGCGTCGCGCGAAATCCTAACCCGCCGCATCGACACCTCAATGCCGACGCTGGTCATCACCTTTGTCAGTGTCACCATGCTCACCGTGGTCGGCTGCGCGATTGGGGCGACCGAACATTGGCTAGCGGTCGGCTGGCAGGAGGCGATCTATCTCTCGGTCGCCGCCTGCTTCTTCAGCCTTGCGACCTACCTCACCGTGCTCGCCTTCCGCGATGTGGTGGTCTCGTCGGTGGCTCCCTTCCGCTACACCTTCCTGATCTTCGCGGGCATTGCCGGCTACCTTGCATTCCGCGAACTGCCTGACGGCTGGTCGATGTTCGGCGCGGGGCTGATTGTGGCGAGCGGTCTTTATGCGCTGCACCGCGAAACAGTGCGCCGGCGGGAGCTCACGGCCACGACTCCGACCGCGCAATAGCAATATTTGCACCTGCCGCTGTCGGGGCTGTCCTTTCGACCAACTATGGATTGACGGCCCCCGGCCGGTTCGGGAATGTGGTGAACCTCGACCGGCCGTGGGGGACGCGCGGAAGGCCGAGGCAGGGACAGGGTGGGAACCGGCAAGGCCGGCACGCCTGAGGGGAATGGCTGGGACCAAGTTGAACGGCGTGTCACGCGCCGAAGGCACCATAGCTTTTTCCTCCTCCGTCTCTTGAAGCCGAACCGGGCATCCGCCCGCGTCGCGTATGAGGGAACGAGCTTGGGTCATCTTCTGGCCATCAGCCGCGCGATCGACGCGCTGAATTTCCGGTTCGGGATCATCGCCAACTATCTCGTGCTATTCGCGGCGCTGCTGAGCGCGGCGAATGCGGCGTTCCGATACGGCATCAACGGCTTCATCCAACTCAGCCGCGACTTCCATTTCCTGTCGGGTATCCAGTCGCTGGTGAATTGGTACGGCACCAATTCGAACGCCTTCCTCGAAGGTCAATGGTATTTGTTCGCCGCGATGGTGATGTTCGGCGCCGCGTGGACGCTGAAGGTCAACGAGCACGTCCGCGTCGATCTGTTCTACGGCTGGGTCAGCGACCGCACGCGGGTGTGGATCGACCTCCTCGGCGGCATCTTCTTCCTGATGCCGATGTGCCTGCTGCTCATGTACTTCACCTGGCCGTGGTTCCTGGATGCTTGGTACTCCGGGGAAGTCTCGACCAACGCCGGTGGTCTCGCCCGCTGGCCGGTGAAGCTCATCCTGCCGATCGGTTTCGGCCTCGTCGCGCTGCAAGGCGTGTCCGAGATCATCAAGTGCATCGCGGTGTTTACCGTGCCCGGCTACAAGCGCGAACACGCCTACGAGAAGCCGCTGCAATGATCAGCTTCATCGCGCACAACATGGCGCCGCTCATGTTCGTCGGGCTGATCGTCTTCATGATCATCGGCTATCCGGCTGCATTTTCTCTCGCGGCCGTCGGCCTGTTCTTCGGTTTCATCGGCATCGAACTCGGCCTGATCAGGCCAGACTTCCTCGGAAATCTGACGTTCCAACTCTACGCGATCGTCTCGAACGACCTTCTACTCGCGATCCCGTTCTTCACGCTGATGGGGACGATCCTCGAGAGATGCGGGCTGGCAGAAGACTTGCTCGAGGGCTTCGGCCAATTGTTTGGGCCTGTTCGCGGCGGCCTCTCCTACGCGGTCATTCTTGTCGGCGCGGTGCTCGGCGCGATCACCGGCACGGTCGCGGCCTCCGTGATCGCGATGGGCATCATCTCGCTGCCGGTCATGATGCGGTATGGCTATTCGATCCGGCACACCACCGGTGTGATCGCGGCATCGGGGACGATCACACAACTCATTCCGCCGTCACTCGTGCTCGTCGTTCTCGCCGACCAGCTCGGAAAATCGGTCGGCGACATGTACTTGGGTGCGGTCGGTCCGAGCTTTATCCAGGTCGCGCTGTTCACGGCCTATGTTCTGTTCCTCAGCTTCTTCCGGCCACAGGACGTCCCAGCGCTTCCGCCTGAGGCCCGAACACTGCATGGATGGCCGCTGATCTGGCGCTGTATTCGCGGAATGGTACCCTCGATCGTCCTGATCTTCCTGGTCCTCGGAACGATCTTCCTCGGTCTTGCAACGCCGACCGAGGCCGGCGCGATGGGCGTGGTCGGCGGTTTTATCCTCGCATGGCTGAACCGCCGCCTGTCCTGGGATCTGGTCTATCAGGGCATGAGCTCGACCATGCGCATCACCGCGATGGTCGTGTTCATCCTGATCGGCGCGCGCGTGTTCAGCCTCGTGTTCCAGGGCGTTGGCGGCAAAGAGTGGATCGAACACCTTCTGACCTCGCTCCCGGGCGGCACCGTGGGCTTCTTGGTGTTCGTCAACCTCTTCGTCTTCGTGATCGCGTTCTTCCTCGACTTTTTCGAGATCGCCTTCATCATCATCCCGATGCTGGCGCCGGCCGCAGAGAAGCTCGGCATCGACCTGATCTGGTTCGGTGTCCTGATCGGCGCAAACGTCCAGACGAGCTTCATGCACCCGCCATTCGGCTTCGCGCTCTTCTACATACGCGGCATCGCCCCGCCCTCGGTGAAAAGCTCCGACATTTATATGGGCGCGATTCCGTGGGTGATCCTGCAAGTCATCCTGGTCGTGATCCTGATCGCCTTCCCGCAGACCGTCACGTTCCTGCTCGACAAGCCGCCGGTGGTCGATCCGGCCAAGATCGAGGAGCAATTGAGGAGCTTGCCGGGGCTCGATCTGCCGCCACCGCCTTCGCTCGATCTTTCACCGCCGCGAATGCAATAGCGCTTGATGCAACGAAAAAGCCCCAGAGGCGAACCTCTGGGGCCTAATAACTAAACAACATCAGGTCCGCGTGCGCATCCGGATCATGAAGTTGTCGAATGCGCCCTCCGCGACCTGCTGCCAGAGATAGGCGTCGCCGCGGAACGACACCAAGCTGTCGTATAGCTTCTTGAACATCGGATTGGTCTTGACCAGATCCGCGTAGATGTCGTTTGCGGCCTTGTAGCTGGCTTCCATGACGTCCTGCGGGAACGCGCGCAATTGCGCACCGCCTGAGAGCAGCCGCTTGAGCGCCGCAGCATTAAGAGCATCATAGCGGCCGAGAACCTGCGACCACGCATCTCCCGAAGCGGTAAGCACGGCGCTCTGATAGTGCTTCGGCAGCTCGTTCCACTTCGCGAGATTCATGATGTTGTGGACATTGCCGCAGCCCTCCCACCAGCCGGGATAGTAGTAATAGCGGGCGACCTTGTAGAACCCGAGCTTTTCGTCGTCGAATGGCCCGACCCACTCGGCCGCGTCGAGCGTGCCCTTCTCAAGCGCGGGATAGATGTCCGGCGCCGCGAGCTGCTGGGGCACAACGCCGATTTTGGCGAGCATCGTGCCGGCGAAACCGCCGACGCGAAACTTCAATCCGGAGAGATCGTTGACGCTGTTGATCTCTTTGCGAAACCAGCCCCCCATCTGTGCGCCGGTGTTGCCCGCGTGTACGCCGATACAATTGTAGTTCTTGAGCAGTTCGTTGAGCAGGTCCTCGCCGCCGCCGAACCGGAGCCACGAGTTTTTCTGGCGCGCATTCAGCCCGAACGGCAAAGCGGTGCCGAAGGTGAACGACGGGTCCTTGCCCCAGTAATAGTAGAGCGCGGTGTTGCCCATCTCGACCGTGCCGTTCTGCACCGCGTCGAGCACTTGCAGACCCGGCACGATCTCGCCCGCAGCGAACACCTGGATATGGAATCGATTGTCGGTGATCTCTGCAACACGCTTGGCGAAATATTCGCACCCGCCATAGAGTGTATCGAGCGACTTGGGCCAGCTTGCCGTGAGCCGCCATTTCACTTCAGGCATCGACTGCGCGACCGCAGGCGCAGCCATCGCTGCCGAAGCCGCGACCCCGGCCCCAGCGACCTTCAAGAATTCACGACGTTTCATTGGCGTTCCCCTCTTTTGTCTGTTGTCGACGCGAGGAGACCGCAACCGTCACGACGACCTGACCTCTCGTCGACACAGTGCGTCACGATGCTACGCCACAACCCAATCGAGCGGAACGGTCATTCGATGCTGCACCGCGCACAAATCAGTGCTTGAGAACTGCTCAAACAAAAACGCCCCGGATTTCTCCGAGGCGTTTCCGTAGTTTGAAAAACGCAGCGCGGTCAGGTGCGCGAGCGCGAGCGGATCATGAACGAGTCATAGGTGTATTCGGCGACCTGCCACCACAGATACTCGTCGTTCCGGAAGGCCACCATGTTGTCATAAACCTTCTTGAAGTCGGCGCTGGATGCGTTGACTTCAGCATAGACCTCATTGGCTGCCTTGTAGCAGGCATCCATGACCGGCGCGGGGAACGGACGGAGCTGCGTGCCCGCAGCCACGAGCCGCTTGATCGCATCCGGGTTGCGCTTGTCGTATCGGCCGATCATTTCCGCGCCGGCGTGGCTTGCCGCCGCCTGAACGATGGCCTGATAGTTCTTCGGGAGCTCGTTCCACTTCGACGAGTTGATCAGGAAGTGGAGCGCTGCCGCTCCTTCCCACCATCCCGGGTAGTAGTAGAAGCGAGCGACCTTCTGGAAGCCGAGCTTCTCATCGTCATACGGACCGACCCACTCGGTCGCGTCGATGGTGCCCTTCTCGAGCGCAGGATAGATATCGCCGCCCGCGAGCTGCTGTGGCACCACGCCAAGCTTCTGCAACGTACGGCCAGCAAGACCAGCGATGCGGAACTTGAGGCCGTTGAGGTCTGTGATCTCCTTGATCTCCTTGCGGAACCAGCCACCCATCTGCGCGGTGGTGTTGCCGCCGACGAGCGCATAGACGTTCGACTTCTTGGCGAAGTCGTTCATCAGCTTCATGCCTTCGCCGTCGTAGAACCATGCGTTCTGCTGGCGGGTGTTGAGACCGAACGGGACGGCACAGAACAGTGCCCAGGTCGGGTCCTTGCCGAAGAAGTAATAAGCCGCGGTGTGGCACATCTCGACGTTGTTGGCGGACACCGCGTCGAGCGCCTGCAAACCGGGCACGATCTCGCCCGCGGCAAAGGTCTGGATCTGCAGCTTGCCGTCGGTCGCCTCGGAGCAGAACTTGGCGAAGGTCTCGGAGGCGCCCCATAGGGTGTCGAGCGACTTCGGGAAGCTCGAGGTCAGCCGCCATTTCACCTCTGGCATCGACTGCGCGATGGCGGGTGCGGCCACGGCCGACGCGGCAAGACCCAGGCCGCCGGCCTTCAGGAATTCACGACGCTTCATTTGGATGTTTCCTCTCTCAAAAAAATCGTCCGACGCGCGCTTTTTTGACGCCGCTGCACCTTGCCCTTGCTCCGGGCGAACGACCGATGCGCGCATTGTAGGAGTATCCCGGATAGCGGAAAAGGGAACCCCTGGCCAGCCAACCTCTCGTGAAGTTGGGCTGCCAGGGGTTTGAACCTATTCGACTAAAGGCGAGTCTTCGGCGGGCGACCCGCCCGCGATCCAGCGAAACGCGCTAGCGGCCGCGGTAGCGGATCATGAAGCTGTCGAAGCCGTATTCCGCGACCTGCCACCACAGATACTGGTCGTTACGGAACGCCACGACCGAGTCGTAGACCTTCTTGAAGTCGGCATTGGAGGCCGCGATCTCATTGTAAAGTTCTGTCGCGGCCTTGTACGAGGCGTCCATCACCGGCTGAGGAAATGAGCGCAACTGCGCGCCGCTTGCGATCAGGCGCTTCAGCGCCGCCGGATTCTGCGCGTCGTAACGCGACAACATGATCTCGTTGGCAACGTGCGACGCAGACCTGATGATCGACTGATAGCTCTTGGGCAGCGAATTCCACTTCGCGAGATTGATGAAGTTGTGAATGGTCGGGCCGCCCTCCCACCAGCCTGGATAATAGTAGTACTGCGCGACCTTCTGGAAGCCGAGCTTCTCATCGTCGTAGGGGCCGACCCATTCGCATGCGTCGAGCGTGCCCTTCTCAAGTGCGGGATAGATGTCGCCGCCGGCGAGCTGCTGCGCGACGAGACCGAGCTTGGAGAGAATACGGCCAGCAAAACCGCCAATGCGCATCTTCAAACCATTGAGATCGGACGGCTCCTTGATCTCCTTGCGGAACCAGCCACCCATTTGCGCGCCGGTGTTGCCAGCCGGAATCCCGAAGATCTGATACTTCTTGTAGAACTCGTTCATCAGATCCATGCCACCGCCCTGATACATCCAGGCGTTGATCATGCGCGCGTTGAAACCGAACGGCAGCGCGGTGCCGAAAGTGAACGTCGGATCCTTGCCGAAATAGTAATAGGACGACGTATGGCACATCTCGACGGTGCCGGCCGTCACTGCGTCCTGCGCTTGAAGACCGGGCACGATCTCGCCCGCAGCAAACACTTGAATCTGAAACTTGTTATCGGTCGCTTCCGCAACGGCTTTCGAGAAAACCTCCGCTCCGCCGTAGATCGTATCAAGCGATTTCGGGAAGCTTGACGTCAGACGCCACTTCAATTCCGGCATCGACTGCGCGATTGCGGGCGCGGCCACAGCAGAGGCGGCGGCGCCCAGACCTGCGGCTTTGAGAAACTCGCGGCGTTTCATGAGCATTCCCCCTCAATTCTTGTTTGATTGAGGGTCAGCATGACGCCCGCCTGAAACGGGCGCAAGTCGCCGAAAGTTCAGGCCTCCGAAACTTAGGCTTCGATGACAATCCGGGGCGCGGGCTTGGCTGCACCGCTGCCAGCCATTGCGTTGCGGACGTTTTCGGCGATGACGCGGTAGGCTGCGGCGTGCGGACCGTCCGGTTGGGTGGCGACGATGGGAAGGCCCGCGTCCGAGGTTTCGCGGATCACCATATCGAGCGGCACTTCGCCAAGGAACGGCACGCCGAGCCGCTCGGCCTCGTGGCGCGCGCCACCGTGTCCGAAGATGTCCGAGCGGGTGCCGCACTTCGGGCAGATGAACGTGCTCATATTCTCGACGATGCCGAGCACCGGCACGTTGACACGCTTGAACATGGCGATGCCTCGCCGCGCGTCGATCAAGGCGAGGTCTTGCGGTGTCGAGACGATCACCGCGCCTTTGAGCGGAACCTGCTGTGCCATGGTGAGCTGGGCGTCGCCGGTGCCGGGCGGCATATCAACGACCATCACGTCGAGTGTGCCCCACTCCACCTCGCGCAACATCTGCGTCAGCGCCGACATCACCATCGGGCCGCGCCAGATCATCGGCGTCTCTTCTTCGATCAGGAATCCGATCGACATGACCTTGAGGCCGTGACGTTCGATGGGCTTCAGCCGCGTGCCGCCAATCGTTTCGGGCTTCTCGCGGATCGCGAGCAGCTTCGGCATCGATGGGCCATAGATGTCGGCGTCAAGCACGCCGACCTTCATGCCGAGATCGCGTAGCGCCAGCGAAAGATTGATCGCAGTCGTCGATTTGCCGACACCGCCTTTGCCGGAGGCAACCGCGATGATCGCGCCGACGCCCGGGACGCCGATCGGCTGGCCACCGGGGCCCGGCCGCGCCGCTGCACCGTGGGCGTGACCATGCCCCGCCGGTTGCGCGGCTGGCCGTGCTGCTGGCGCGCTGCCCGGCTTACGCTCGGCTGTGAGCGCGATCATCACCGATTGCACGCCGGGGATCGCTTTCACCGCCTCCTCTGCGCGTTTTCGCACCGGCTCCCACGCCTGCACGACCGCGGCATCGACACTGATAGAGAAGAACACCTTGTCGCCCGCGACGATGTCGGAGAGCGTGCCGGTCCGGGGCAAGGGCGTGCCGTCTGGCGCCGCGACCTTGCTCAGGCTGGCCAACACGTCGTCCTTGGTCACCGGCATTGCAAATGCTCCCTTGGAACTTGGCGTCACCATAGTGTCGTACACGTTTCGGTCAACGCCGCCACCGGCCCTCCCTATAGGGTGGTTGACGCGGGCCGTCCGGCGTCGCAATGACCTACTCTCATATAAGCGGCGGAACAGCGCGCAGGAGGGACAAGATGGCGAAGGTTGCTTTTCTCGGTCTTGGCGTCATGGGCTACCCTATGGCCGGGCATCTCAAGAACAAGGGTGGCCACGAGGTCACTGTCTACAACCGCAACGCCGAGAAGTCCGCGAAGTGGGCCGCACAATACGGCGGCAAGACCGCAGCCACACCGAAGGAGGCCGCCGAAGGCCAAGACTTCGTCATGATGTGCGTCGGCAATGACAACGACGTGCGCGAGGTCGCGCTCGGCGCGAACGGCGCCTATCACGGCATGAAGAAGGGTTCGGTGTTCGTCGATCACACCACCGCCTCCGCCGAGATCGCGCGCCAGCTCTATGCCGAGGCCAAGAAGCGCGGCTTCGATTTCGTCGACGCGCCGGTGTCGGGCGGACAGGCGGGCGCCGAGAACGGCGTACTCACGGTGATGTGCGGAGGCGATGCGGAGCCGTTCTCTCGCTCAGAGAAGGTGATCGCGGCCTACGCGCGCATGTGCAAGCTGCTCGGCTCGTCGGGCTCTGGTCAACTCGCCAAGATGGTCAACCAGATTTGCATTGCCGGCCTCGTGCAGGGCCTCGCGGAGGGCATTCACTTCGCCAAGCGTTCGGGCCTCGACATCGACGCGCTGATCGAGACGATCTCCAAGGGCGCCGCGCAGTCGTGGCAGATGGAGAACCGCCACAAGACAATGACCGCAGGCAAATACGATTTCGGTTTCGCCGTGGACTGGATGCGGAAAGACTTGTCGATCTGCATCGCGGAAGCACGGCGCAACGGCGCGAACCTTCCGGTCGCGGCTTTGGTCGATCAGTTCTATGCCGAGGTGCAGAAGATGGGCGGCGGCCGCTGGGACACGTCGGCGCTGCTCGCACGGCTTGATCGCTGAGCGCGCCGCGCTGCCGAGTGGAGCCATAAGCGCGTTTGAGCGCGGCTGCGACACGCTATGGCGACACAAGGAGCCAGCGCGGCCACTAAAACGCGCGTTCGCGCTTGCTGCTCGCTTCGCTCGCCAGCGCGAACGGCTGCCGCTTTTTGCGTCAGTTCCGACGCAAGCGCGACGGAACGACGCGGTGGAACCGTTGGTGATACGCACCTAAACGACTGAAAAGGCGCGTCAATCGCTCCAAACTGGAGCTAATCGACTTGGCACACACGATGCATTACCGTTTCCGCCTGTGCGCGGAGACGGCGATGCCTGTGAAAGTGCACCTTGATAACGTTGGGATGGCGTTCACGACACCGAGCGGTGTCTTTCGAGCGGTCGCACCGCTCGACCTTAAGATAGAGACCGGGCGCTTCGTCAGCCTGGTCGGTCCGTCCGGCTGCGGCAAGAGCACGCTCTTCAACGTCATCGCGGGATTGTTGCAGCCGACCGAAGGCCGCGTGCTGATCGACGGCGAAGACGCCACCGGCACCATCGGCCGCGTCGGCTACATGCTGCAAAAGGATCTGCTGCTGCCGTGGCGCACCGTGCTCGACAATGTCGTGCTCGGGATGGAGATCCAGGGCAAGTCGATGAAAGACGCGCGCGAGCGCGCCCTGCCGTTGTTGCAGAAGTACGGGCTCGCCGGTTTCGAGCACCTCTATCCGAACTCGCTGTCCGGCGGCATGCGCCAGCGCGCAGCGCTTCTCCGAACGCTCTTGTTCGATACGGACGTCATCCTGCTCGATGAGCCGTTCGGCGCGCTCGATGCGCAGACCAAGACGCAGATGCAAGAATGGCTGATGCAGCTCTGGAGCGACTTCAAGAAGACGGTCGTGTTCGTCACCCACGACGTCGACGAAGCGATCTACCTGTCCGATGAGATTCATGTGATGGGCACGCGGCCCGGCCGCGTCGTCGAGACGATCCCGATCACGCTGCCGCGTCCGCGCCTGCGCACCTCGTCGCTAACGCCTGAGTTCATCGCGATCAAGGAACGCTGCCTCAACCTCCTCACCACTTACGCACAAACCGTAGACGAGGCCGCCTGATGACGATTCAGGATCACGCCGGCGAGATCTCGGGAATCGGCATCGAGAAGACGGCTCCCGCGAAGAAAACCAAGACCGCGCGTCCGATCCGCCGCCTGCCCGTCCAGAAGGACTGGCCGTCGTGGGCGATCATCGCAACACAGGTCGGAATCCTGATCGGCATTATCACGGCGTGGGAGATCGCCGCCGACACGGGCCTCCTCAACGCATTCTTCTGGTCGCAGCCGTCTGCGATCTGGAAGACGTTTATCATCTTCGTCACCGAAGGCGACGCCTGGACCGACATTGCGTTCACCTTCCGCTCGACGATCTTCGGCTTCCTGCTCGGCACCACGGTCGGCTCGCTGGTGGGATTGTCGTTCTGGTGGTCGCGCAACTACGCAGCGATCGTGCAGCCGTACATTATCTGTTTCGAGTCGATCCCGAAGCTTGCGCTTGCGCCGCTCATTATTCTGGTGTTCGGCCTCGGCCTCTCATCGAAGGTCGCTATCGCCTTCGCCCTCACCTTTGTCATTTCGACACTGACGACATACGCAGGTGTGAAGGCGCTCGATCCGGATGGCGAAAAGCTTTTCTACTCGCTCGGGGCAACGCGCTGGCAGGTGTTCCGCAAGCTCGTCGTACCGTTCTGCCTGCCGTGGGTGATCTCGGTGTTACGTGTCAACATCGGACTCGCGCTCACCGGCGCGATCGTCGGCGAATTCATCGCGTCTCAGCACGGCCTCGGCCGCGCGATCCTCTATGCGGGACAGACCTACGACATCGCTCTCGTGTGGGTCGCGGTGCTCGTGCTCTCGACACTCGCGATCGTCATGTACGCCATCGTGTCATGGCTTGAGGGCGTCCTTCGCAAAGGTACGCGTCAGTAATCGGTTCAATGGAGATCAAAATGGACAGGCGCAAATTCCTCGGCACGTCGGCGGCAGCAGGCGTTGCCCTCGTCACGAGCCCCTATGTCGCGAAGGCCGCAAAGTACGAGCTTCTCGTCGCCGAGCCTGTTCACTCCACCGGCTATCTGCCGATGTATATCGCAATGGCGAAGGGCTACTTCGCCGAAGCCGACATTGAGGTGAAGATCGTCACCATTGAGACCGGCGGCGGCCACACCAACGCAGTGCTGTCAGGCCAGGCCTTCGCCTTCATCGGCGGCCCGGAACACAATGCCTATGCCAAAGCGAAGGGCGCGGAACTGCGCGCGGTGGTGCACTGCGTCGATCGCGGCAACATCTACATCTGCGCGGCCAAGGGCAACGAGCCGAAGGACACCAACTGGCCGGCCTACTTCAAAGGCCAGGCGATCGCTGTCGGTCCGTTTGGCGGAACGCCGAACGCCATCACGCGCTATCTGCTCAAGAAATGGAATCTCGATGCGAAGGCCGACGTGACGCTGTTCGAAATGCCGAACTCGGCGGTGCCCGCCGGCGTGCGCGGCGGCCAGGCCAAAATCGGCGTCGTCACCGAGCCGATGATCGCGCAAGGCATCAAGCAAGGTCTTTGGGGCGAGCCATTCTTCAACGTTCCGAAGGAGCTCGGCCCCTACGCCTATTCCACCATCAACATCCGCCAGGACTCCATCAAGAAGGAACCAGAGGTCGTGCGCGGTTTCGTCCGCGGCATGATGAAGGGCCTCAAATATCTTTACGCGGACAAGAATGGCGCGGCCGATGTCGCCAAGAAGCAGTTCCCGACCATGGCGCTCGACGATCTCAAGGCGACGCTCGATCGCTCCTTCGCGGACCAAATGTGGAGCCCCGACGGCATGATCAGCCGCGCGGCATGGGACACCGGCAAGGCCGTCGTGATGGGTGCAGGCATGCTCAAAGTCGATACCAAGTATGAAGACATCATCGACATGAGCTTCGTGGAAAGCGTGCGCGCCAGCCTGTGACGATGCTAGGCTCGCCGCTCAATCCGCGAATGGAGTGAATGAATGACCGAACACGTTTGGGACAAGTTCCTCACCGAGCGCGACAAGGCCGTGTTCGGGACATCCGGCTATGGCGCGCGCCAGGGCTTCGGCAAGCGGCCGGCGCTGGTCATCATCGACGTGAACTACGCATTCTGCGATGAGCGGCCGATGCCGATCCTGGAGTCGATCAAGCGCTGGCGCAATTCCTGCGGCGAGGATGCCTGGATCGCAATGCCCTATCTGAAGTCGCTGATCGACAAGGCGCACGAAAAAGGCATTCCGGTGATCTACACCACCGGCGTGCGGCGCGAAGACAACTGGGACAACGGAAGCTGGGGCTGGAAGAACAGCCGCGGCGAAGAGGATCGCAGCAAACGGCCGCATACGAACATCGACGGCAACCAGATCGTCGCCGAGATCGCGCCTGGCCCGCAGGACATCGTCATCTACAAGCAGAAGCCGTCCGCTTTCTTCGGCACCAACATGACGAGCTATCTGACGTTGCTCGGCTGCGACAGCCTGATCGTCACCGGCACGACGACATCGGGCTGCGTGCGCGCGAGCGTGCTTGACGCATTCAGTCTGAACTATCGCATCACGCTCGCGGAGGAAGGCTGCTTCGACCGCTCGCAGGCGAGCCACGCGATCAACTTGTGCGACATGAACGCGAAATACGCCGACGTGGTAAAGACGTCGGAGGTGATTGAATTCTTCGACACGCTGCCGAGCGGGCAATACGACCTGCCGAAGGGCTGCACCCCCGCGCCGCATCCCTCCAAGCGCTAAACCGTTTCGCTAAAAGCAAGCGCCGCGCTGGATTGCTCCAGCGCGGCGTTTTCTATTTGCAGGCTCCGTTCTGGAACGTCTTGCCCGGCGGACACTGCGGCGGCTTGGCCGCGGGTGCAGCGGGCCTCGGCGGCGGTGGAGCAGCCACACGCGGCGGAGGCGGAGGTGGTGGTGCTGCCGGACGCGGCGGCGGTGGCGCGGCCGCGGGCGGAGGACGGTGCACCACCTGCGGCGGTGGAGCCGGGCGCGCGGCCGGAGGCGGTGACGGCGGCGGACGATTCACCACAGCCGGGGGTGGCGGACGACGGGCCGGCGGCGGGCTCGCGCTTGGAGGCGTGTTCGGCGGTGTCTGTCGCGCGACTGGTGGAGGCGGTGTCGGCCGGTTGACGGTCGGCGGTGGAGGCGATCCCGGTGGACGCGGAGTTGCACCAGGAGGCGGACCTCCGGCCGGCGGACGCGCGGCGATACCCGGCCGTGGGCCGCCCTGCGGGCGGTTGGTACCCGGTTGCTGAGAGCCGGCAGGCGGCGTCACGTTCGGCGCAACATTCGCGCTCGGTGCAGGCGTTCCCGGAGTGGGCGTTCCCGCAGGCAGAGGCGGACGGGCGGCAACTCCCGGCGCCGGTGCGCCTGGCTGCGGCTGGCCCGCGCCCGGAGATGGCGGCTGGCGGGCAGCCCCGGGGGGCGGAGATATCGTACCGGGCGAGACGCCCGGGGTTACAGGAATTGCACCAGGACGGGGCTGCGGAGCGCTCCCCGAGGGCAACGCGGCGCTTGGCGGCAGCGGCGGCCGCGCCCCTGCCCCGGGCAACGGCTGTCCGGGTTGAGCACCAGGCTGGCCGGGTTGACCCGGAGCTGCGCCAGGCGCCCCCGGCGTCTGCGGACCGCCCTGACGTTGAATGGTGATAGCCTTCTGCTGAACCGACGGCGGCAAAGCCGGACCAACCGAAGCAACAGCGGGGACCGCTACACCCGGCTGTGGTCTCCCACCCGGACCCGCGCCAGGGGCGCCGCCGGGAACTGCACCAGGAGCCGCACCACCGGGACCGCCGCGCGGTGCGGCAGCCACAGCCGGCGTCACCGTGCTCGTCTGCCCGGCCGGATTCGTCACGGTGACCATGTTCGTCGTGTTGTTGATGACCACCGTGTTGTGAACGTTGTTGTAGATCACGTTGTTCGGCGGCGGCGTCACGTAAGTGGGCGGACGCACCCAGGCCGGCACCGGCCGATAGATCGGCGTCGGCAACAGGAAGAGACCGATCGGCGCGGGCGGCGGCGGCACGACCACGAACTCGGCGGGCTGCGGCGGCAGAAAATAGACCGGCGGCGGAGGCGGCGGCGCGAAGCCGTAGCCCGGATCGCCGAACGCGAGAACCGGCCGATCGACGTAGACAACTTCGTCAGGCGGCGGCGGAGCGACGTCGTAGTCGACCATCGCAAAGGTCGGCGGCGGCTCAAGCGCTACGGACAGGAACGCGAGGCGGCGGCGCGCGTCGTAAGCGTGCGGACCGTTCGGATAGCGCCTCAGATAGGACCAGTACGCTTGCGGCGTATCGAGGTTTCGCGTGCGGCGCCATGTGATCGCCTCGCGCCGCGCCGCGACGATCGCGCGCACGCGCTTCGCCATCGGATCGTCGGGGAAGGCGGCAAGGAAATCCAGATAGCCTTGCAGCGTGTCGCGGTCGAGCGCCGCGAGATAGGCCTCCTGCGCACCGAAATCGCCGATTGGCCGCGTGCGCATCGCCATCATCTGATCGGAAGAGACCGCCGGCGGTGGCGCATCTGGCGCGCGCTCGAAGAACACCACGTTCCCTTCCACCTTCGAAGCGTGCCACGGAATCTCGGCGCCTTGCGTCATCTCGTTGACGCGCAGGCGCACGCGATCGAACACAGCCGGGAGCGGCAGGCCGCCTTCCCGGAGCATCTCGGCCAACGCTCGCGCGTAGGAGCCATAAGCATCGGGCGTTTCCGTCGCCACGGTGCCGGGCATCGCGTTGAAGGCGATCAGCATGCCGGGTTCGGCTTCGGTCAGCGCAAGACCGCCGGCGAGCGGCTGGCCGCTCGCCGCAAACGGATGCGGACGCGCAGCATCGAGCACAACGATGCTCGCCTTGAGCCGCAAAGCGGCAAGTGGCCGCGTGTAGTCGGATATGCGCAGTGCTTCGACAGGAATGTCGGTGTCGTGCGCAATCCTCGCGTCGATCGGAACGAAGTAGTTCTCGCCTTCGAGCTGAAGCCCGTAGCCGCTCAAGTACACGAAGGCGACGGTGTTCGGTCCCGAGCTCTGCGCCTTCTGCAAGAAGTCGCGGAACGCGCGGCGCAGCGAGTCCTGGTCAAGATCGCGGGCGCCCACGACATCGAAGCCTGCGGCCTGCAAGGTCTGGGCAATCAAGCCGGCGTCATTGGCTGGTGTCTTGAGCTCGCCCGCCTGATAAGCGGCGTTGCCGATCACAAGCGCGATGCGCGCTTCCGTTTGCTGCGCGGTTGCAGGCGCAACCGATCCGAACGCGAAAGCCAGCGCACACGCAGCAAGCCAAATCCGGCCCAACATGAGTATCCTCCGTTCCAGCCTCAGATCCGGGCTGGCGCCGTCCAGCAGAATCGAATGGGACTGTAGCGCAATTACGGCTGAATGCTCGTTCAGCCTGTGCGCATTCAAACGTCGAGCGCGAGACCGTCTTCCGCAACCAAAAAGCCTTCACGCCGCGCTTCGTCCACGCGCGCCAGCATGTTCGGATTCATATGGGTGAGCATCACACGCCGGACGTTGAAAAGCCCACGTTTTTCCTTGAGCTTCGCAAAGCTCAAATGTCCGGTGAGATCGCGCGCGTATTCGTAACACTCGCACACGAAGAGATCGGCGCCGTCCGCAATCGGGATCAGAGCCTCGGTCCATTCGGTGTCGCCCGAATAGGTCAGCGTCTTCTGACCATCCGCGAGCCGCACCGCCGTCGACGGTGCTCCGGAATGATGGATCACCTGCGCGGTGCGGACAGAAAATCCCAGAATTTCATCAGGGATGTCCGGCGTAATCTCTCCGACTTCGAGCGAAAACCTCCACTTGGTCTTGCTGGAATCCGGGAAGAACACTTCCATCGCCGCAATCAGGCGCGCCTTCGTGCCGGGTGGCCCGAAGATGGACAGTGGCTTTTCGCGTCGCGCTAAGAATTGCGAGTCCAACATAAAGAACGGCAGCGCGCCGAAGTGATCGCCGTGGAGATGGCTCAGCATCACGCCGTCGATGGAGTTGAGATCGATGTTGCGCGCCTTGAGCGAGACGAGCGACGACGCGCCGCAATCGAGCAGCAATCGCTTGTTGAGCGCGTCGATCATGAAGCAAGTGTTGAAGCGCCCGCCGGAACCGAAGGCGTCGCCGCAGCCGATGACCGTCAGTTTCATTGTTACGCAGCCGCGCTCGGACGGGACGAAATCTCCGCATGCCAGCGCTTCACGTTGGCAAACTCGTCCGGCACTGTCATCTTCGCGGGTTTCATGAAATCGATGCCGATCATCCCAGTGATATCGGCGACCGTGAACGTGTCCCCCGCGGCGTAACGGCGGCTCTTCAATTCATCGTCCAGCAATTTCAGGAATTCGAGCACACGCGGCTTGTTGGCCTCGGCCCAGGCCGCAACCTGCGGCACCTCCCACTCCTTCATGACCGGATGGGAGTTGCGGAACACGTGGCCGACCTGTGTCAGGAGCTGAAACTCCATCCGGCGCTGCCACATCTCGACAATGGCCGCCTCCCTAGCGCCTTTGCCGAACAGCGGCGGTTCCGGATGCAACGCCTCGAAATAGCGGCAGATCGCGATGGATTCCGTGATGATCGTGCCGTCGTCCAGGACCAGGGCCGGCACCCGCTGAAGTGGGTTAATCGATGTGAACTCCGGCGACTTGTGCGCCATCTTCCCGAGGTCCACCGGGACCAGCGGCACTTCGATGCCCTTTTCCTTCAAAAACACCCGGACCCGGCGCGGATTGGGGGCTTTGCCGCCGTCGTAGAGCTTGAAGTTTTGCAGCTTCATCGTTCCACCCTCGTTAACCACCGTTTTCGCGGCTTGCTTAAGCTAGCTCTTAAGGAATTTGCGCGAGTTTAGCCCGAATTTTGGTGATCGGTGGCGTCCGAGTAAGCGTGACCCGGTGAGCGTAACCCAAGAGCGCGAAATTCCCATGCCGGTGGAAAAGCCGCTGGCGCGCCGCCGGCGCGAGTCCGCGCAGCAGGTCCGCGACGCCCGCGATCGCCTGACCTCGACCACCGGCACCCGCGTCGCGTTCGACTACGAGTTGCTGCGCCAGTTCGCCGAGAACCGCTTGTCGGCGTCGCTCGTGGTGCTGCTCCTGGTCGGCACGGTCGGATTGCTCTCGAGCTTGTGGACCGGCGCGGTGATGGCCGGCGCGTGGACCGCCTCGGTGCTGGTCATTCACGCTGTCATCGTCACCAAGTGCCGCCAGTTCCTCGCGGAGTCTCCGAACGGCGTCCAGCTTCGGCGCTGGCGGCTGCGCTTCATCATCCTCGATCTCTTCTACGGCCTCGCCTGGATGTACAACCTCGTGCATCCGGTCGGTATGGACGAAGGCTCCAGCACCTTCATGCTGTTTGTCATGCTGCTCGTCGTCGCGGTGTCGAGCATGCTGGCCTCAAGCCTGCCGATCGCGGTGCTGGCCGCGACGATCCCGGTCACCTTCGCCGTCGCACTCAACTTCGTGCTGCAAGGCGATCTGCACAACTACATCCTCGGCATCATGGCGATTGCCGCGCAGTGCTATTTCACGCTGCTGGCGCACCGCCTCTACACCGCGGGCCTCGCCACTCTTGTCGCCCGCGCCGAGAAGGACGCGCTGATCGGCGAACTCGAACAAGCCAAGATGAATTCGGACGAGGCACGCCGTCGAGCCGAAGGCTCCAACATCGCGAAGTCGCAGTTCCTCGCGCAGATGAGCCACGAGTTGCGGACGCCGCTCAACGCTATCCTCGGCTTCTCCGAGGTCATGAAGACCGAGGTGTTCGGTCAGCATCAGGTGCCGGCCTATAAGGAATATTCGAACGACATCCACAACTCGGGCCAGCACCTGCTCAATCTCATCAATGAGATCCTCGATCTCTCGCGCATCGAAGCAGGCCGCTACGAACTGAACGAAGAGCCGGTATCGCTGACCATGGTGGTGCAGGACTGCCACCACCTGCTCAAGCTGCGCGCCAAAAATCGCGGCATCAATGTACACGAGATGTTCGAGCCGGAGTTGCCGCGTTTGTGGGCCGACGAGCGCGCGATCCGGCAAGTCTGCCTCAACCTTCTGTCCAACGCGATCAAGTTCACGCCCGCGGGCGGCGAGATCTGGCTCAAGGTCGGCTGGACCGCATCCGGCGGCCAGTACATGAGCGTGAAGGACACCGGCCCCGGCATCCCGGAGGACGAGATCGCGGTCGTGCTCTCGAAATTCGGCCAGGGCTCCAACGCCATCAAGTCCGCAGAGCAAGGCACCGGCCTCGGCCTGCCAATCGCGAAGAACCTCGTCGATCTGCACGGCGGCACGTTCACGCTGAAATCGAAGGTTCGCATCGGCACCGAACTGATCGCGACCTTCCCGCCCGAACGCGTCATGGCCGCGCTTGCACCAATCGCTGTGCCCTCGCCGCCGCTCCAGCCCGATCAGGAGCCGGCCGAGAGGCAGAAGCCCAAGCGCAACATGTTCCGGCTTCGCGCTTAGTTTTGGCGCCTGATCGACTGCGCCGCAATTCGTCCACGTCCAGCGCACACCCAGCGTTTGCCTTCCACGGCGCAGCGCCTATTTTGAGCGCGATATGACGAGTCGGACATGATCACCCCCTGCCAGCACATCTGCGTGCTCGATGACACGTCCGGCCTGTGCCGGGGCTGCGGACGGACGCGCGCGGAGGTCGGGAGTTGGTCGTCTTATAGCGACGCCGAGCGCATCCGCATCATGGGCGAGCTGCCGCAACGGCTTGAAATTTTGCGCGCTGGCGGCTTCAAAGCGTCCGCAGAGGTATAAGCGTGCGCCGAGTCCTATTCTGGGTTCTGCTGTCCGGTATCGCGCTCGCGCTGGCCGTGCTCATCGCACGCCACGATCAGGGCACCATTGCCGGCCTCTCCAGCAACGACTTCGCATCCCTTGCCTACAATCTCGCGCTGATCGTGTTCCTCGGCGGCGCGGTGCTGGTGATGTTCCGCGAGAAGCTTTCGAAGGCGCTTGAGGCCGCCCTGCTCTGGATCGTCATCGGCCTGGTGCTGGCCTTCGGCTACACCTATCGCAACGAATTGCGCGACGCCTCCGAACGCATCATGGCCGAGCTGATGCCTGGCCGCGCGGCGCAGCGCACCAACCGCATGGTCGAGATCGTGCGCGGCCGAAACGGCGACTTCCAGGTGGCGGCGCAGATCAACGGCTCGCGCGTCGCCATGGTGCTCGACACCGGCGCGAGTTCGGTCGTGCTGACGCAAGAGGCGGCCAAGATTGCAGGCCTGCCGCTCGAGGTGCTGACCTATTCCGTAGCCGTGGACACTGCGAACGGCCGCACCCGTGCTGCGCCCGTGACGTTGGATCGTCTCGCGGTTGGCGACATCGTGGAGCGCGGCGTGCCGGCGCTGATTGCGCAGCCGGGACAGCTCCGGACCAATCTTCTCGGTATGAGCTTCCTAAACCGGCTCGAAAGCTGGGAGGTTCGCGGCGACAAGCTCCAGCTTCGCGGCCACCCGTAAGGTCAGATCAGGCTGGCGATAAAGCGCAGCGATACCACCAGCAGGAAGATACCGAAGCCGATCTCAAGCTTGCGCTTGGGCAGGCTGTGCGCGAGCCGCGCGCCAAAAGGCGCTGTGTAGCTCGACACTGGCGCCATCAGCGCGAAACCAATCAGCGAGACATAGCCGATCGACAGCGGCGGCATTAGCGCCTGTTTCGGCAAGCCCGCCAGCATGAGACCGATCGTGCCTGCGATGGTGATCGGCACACCAAGCCCCGATGAGGTTGCAACGGCATTGTGCAGCGGCTTGCCGTGCAGCGTCTGGATCATGTTGGAAACCGAGCCGCCGCTCACGCCCATGAAGGACGACGTGAGCCCCATCAGCAGTCCGTAACCGGTCATGCCAAGGCGGCCCGGGAATTCGTCCGCGATGCGCCAATCGTCGCGGCCAAACAGCATTTTGAACGAAATCGTCAGCGCGACCAGCACGAACACGATCTTGAACACGCCGCCGGGCGCGACCAGCGCTATGGCGGAGCCGAGCGCCACACCGGCGACTGCGGGCAGTGCCCAGGCACGCACCACGTCGTGCATCACCGCGCCTTTGACCTTGTGCGTCTGATAGGAGCGGATCGTCGTCGGCAGGATGATCGCCATCGAGGTGCCAACACAAAGCTGCATGCGGACCTCATCGGGCACGCCGAGCACGCGGAAGACCTCGTAGAGAACCGGGACAATGATGGCGCCGCCGCCGATACCGAACAGACCCGCCAGCAGCCCCGTTGCAATACCGCCCGCGATGATTGCGGCCGCAAGCACGGCGAGCTCGCCGAACGAAACCCCCAACAACATGCGCTTCCCGGAAGACCGGCCCCGACAATCTAAGCCGCGGCGGTTTGCGCCTCTTCACGCGGCGTGTCCACCACCAGCGCGAGCGCCTCTGCCAATACGCCAGCGCATGCGCCCGGTTTTGTGGCTTGCGTTGCGAGATGCCGGCGATAGGCCCGCGCGCCAGGGACGGAGCGGAACAGACCATGCAGATGACGCACGATGGAATGCAGCTTGGTCCCGCGTGAAACTTCACGCTCGATGTAGGGGATCAGCGCTTCTGCCGCGGCCTTGGCCGACGCGTGCGGCGCATCCTCGCCGAACACCAGCGGATCGACGTCGAGCAGGCGCCACGGCTCTTGATAGGCGGCGCGGCCCATCATCACGCCGTCCACATGCTTGAGATGCTCCAGCGTTTCGTCGAGCGAACCGATGCCGCCGTTGATAGCGATGGGTAGGTTCGGATGCTGCGCCTTTAAACGATACACGAGCGAATAATCGAGCGGAGGAATGTCGCGGTTTTCTCGCGGCGATAGACCCGAGAGCCATGCCTTGCGCGCGTGAACGATCAACGAGTCTGTCCCGGCTGCGACGACCTTGTCCGTAAAGCCGAACAGCGATTGCTCGGGGTCCTGATCGTCGATGCCGATGCGGCACTTCACCGTCACCGGGATTTTCACCGCAGCCTTCATCGCGGCGACGCAATCGCCAACGAGCGCGGGCTCCGCCATCAGGCAGGCGCCGAAGCGGCCCTCCTGCACGCGGTCCGACGGGCAGCCGACATTGAGATTAATTTCGACGTAACCAAAGTCCGCGCCGATGCGCGCGCATTCCGCCAGCGCCTTGGGATCGCTACCGCCGAGTTGCAGCGCTACCGGCTGCTCTGCCGGATCGAAGCCGATCAGCCGCTCGCGGTTGCCGTGCAGCACCGCGCCGGTCGTCACCATCTCGGTGTAGAGCAGTGCGCGACGCGTCAGCAGACGATGGAAGAACCGGCAATGGTGGTCCGTCCAATCCATCATGGGAGCGACTGAGAATCTACGGTCTAAACTCTTCATTCTGTTGCCGTTTTTGCTCTCTGGCACATTCGGAACCGCGAGCTTGCGCCTTATGTAGCACCGATTCCGGATTTAGCGCGGCTTGATATGTTCCTATTTTGTTCTATATGATCTGGGAGCGTTCCTAGCTGTGTGGCGTGCGTGATGCAGTTGTCGCTTCCGCTTTGCCAATTGTCGTTTCTGACGGACGTTCATGAGCGGCTGCTGCGCGTTTACGGACCGCAGCGCGACACGGAGCGGCACGATCCGACGTCGCAACTCTTCAAAGCAATGGCGAGTTCATGCACCAGGGACGCAGTGTCTCAAGCGGCATACGAGCGGCTTCGCAAGAAGTTTGCATGGGAAGACCTACCGGACGTTACACCGGAAGCAGTTGCCGCTGTTATCGCTGCTGTCACCCGCCCCTATGAGAAAGCTATCCGCATCATCGCCTCTGCGCGCATCATTCGCGCGCAACGCGGCAGAGTCGGTGTTGATTTCCTTGTGAATTGGCCGACGGACGCGGCCTTCACATGGCTCGATCGCTTGCCCGGGGTGGGCTCCAAGATCGCGGCGGCCGTTCTCAACTTCAGTTCGCTGCGCAAGCCACTCCTGGTCGTGGACCGGCATATCTTGCGCGTGTCGAAACGTCTTGGCCTTCTGCCGCCGAAGGCTGACTTCGACCGCGGCTTTCGTCTGCTAATGATGCACGTTCCCGCACATTGGGATGCGGACGATCTCTACGAATTGCACTGGCTGATGAAGATGCACGGACAACAAATTTGCCGTCATCACCAAACCGCGTGCGCGAGTTGCGCGATCGCGACACTTTGCCCGAGCTCGCTCGCACGGCAGCGTGAGGCTGAATCCAATCAGCCGCTACTTGGCGTCAGCTAGCAGCTTCCTGAACTTCTCGATTTCCTTCGGGATGAATTGCCGGACGAATTCCGGCGTCATCTCTTCGTCGGTCGGCGGCAGCGAGCCGAGTTCGTCGAGGCGCTTCAGATAGCCCTCGTTCGCAACGCCCTTTCGGAGCGCGGCGTTCAGCTTGGCGATCACCGGCTCCGGCGTGCCTTTCGGCGCGAACAGCGAGTTCCAGCCTTGAAGCTGGAATTCCGGCAGACCCGCTTCGGCGGTGGTCGGCACATTCGGCAGGCTTCGCAGCCGCTGCGGCATCGCAAGCGCGATGCCGTTCGTAAGCCCGCCCTGGATCGACGGTGCGACCGAAGCCGCGGAATCGCAGACGCCGTCGATCTGGCCGCCAATGAGATCGTTCAGCGCTGGGCCGCCGCCGCGATAACCGACGAGCGTCACGTTGATGTTCGCTGCCTGCACGAAGGTCTTGCAGATGAGGTAGTTGGAGGAGCCGACGCCGGCGTGGCCGAGCGTGACCTTGCCCGGGTTCTTCTTCGCGTAATCGAGGAACTCGCGCAGAGTTTTCGCCGGATGATCCTTCTTGATCGCGATGATCGGCGACGTCTTCGCAACGAGGCCAAGCGGCACGAAATCGTCAGCGGTGAACTTCACATCTGGATAGAGCGTGTAGACCGCGGTGTTGGTGCCGCTGTTGCCGATCGCGATGGTGTAACCGTCGGCGGTCGCGCGCGCGGCGCGGGTGAGCGCGGTCGAGCCACCCGCTCCCACGACGTTCTCGATGATGATGCGCTGGCCGAGCGGCCCGCCCATCTGTTCGGCGATCAGCCGCGCGATCACATCGGAGGAGCCGCCCGCCGCAAACGGCACGATCATCGTGATGGGCCGCGACGGATAAGCGTCGTCGGCGTGGGATTGGGTGGTGAGCGAAAGGAGCGCAGCGAGTGCGAGAGCGAGCTTTTTCATGGTGTTTCTATCCAATATTCAATCGCAGCGTGCAACCATGCCGCCATCAACCACAATCTCTGTCCCTGTGACAAAACGCGCCTCGTCGGACGCCAAGTAAAGCGCCGCATTGGCGGTGTCACGGCCGTCGCCCATGAAGCCGAGCGGAATACGCTCGACGCGGGATTTCAGAAGCTTCTCGACATCGCCGCCCGCGCGCTGCTTGGCAAGCCGCGCTTCGACCATCGGCGTGTGGAGCTGTCCCGGGATCACCGTGTTCACGCGGATGCCTTTGCTCGCGTATTGCACGGCAACCACCTTGGAGAGCTGGATCACCGCCGCCTTGGTCGCCGCGTACCCCACCTGCGCGGCGCCGGTCCAACGCAAGCCCGAGGTGGAGGCAAGATTGACGATCGCACCACCGCCTTGCTTCTCCATCACCGGCAGGACGTGCTTGCAGCCGAGGAACACGCTTTTCAGGTTGTAGTCGATCTGCGCGTCCCACACGTCTTCCGCCATCTCGACCGGGCCGCCGGCGGCGGAGCCGCCGACGTTGTTCACCAGGATGTCGATGCGGCCGTAGGCCTTAAGACACGCTTCGACCATCGCGGCCCATGACACGTTCTCGGTGACGTCGCACTCGTGCGCCTGGATCGCGCCGCCGAATTCGCGGACGCGCTCCAGCGTCTCCTTCATCGCATCGCCATTCTTATCCGCCGCGAAGATCTTCGCCCCTTCTCGCGCGAACAGCACAGCCATCGCACGGCCATTGCCCCAACCGGGGCCGATGCAGCCCGCGCCGGTGATGAGAGCCACCTTGTCCTGAAGTCGGCCTGACATGTGAGTGAGTTGCTTCCCTTACTGCGAACCTTCGAGGCCGAGGCTCTTCACCAGCGAACCCCACTTCTCGTGCTCCGACGCGATATAGGCGCGCATGTCCGCGACCGACGGCGTGTCGAACGGGATCAGGCCGATGTTGGCGACCCTCTCCTTCATGTCCTTGTCCGCCATGATGCGCTTCATCTCGTTGTGTAGCTTCTCCACGATCGGCTGCGGAGTCTTCGAGGGCGCGACAAGGATGTGCCACGATACCGCCTCGTAGTCCGGTGCACCGGACGCCTCCGAGAACGGCGGCGCGTCGGGCAGCAGCGGCAGCCGCTGCGAGGCCGACACCGCCAGAGCGCGGAGCTTGCCGTCCTTGATCAGCGGGATGGAAGCGCCTGCCTCCACGAAACCGACCGCGACATGCCCCGCCGCGAGATCGCTCACCGACTGACCGGTGGCGCGGTATGGCACGTGTGTCGCCTCGAACCCGAAACGCTTCTTGGCGAATTCCATCGAGAGGTGCTGGAGCGCGCCAGCACCGACTGACGCGTAGTTCAGCGGAGGGTTGGATTCCTTCGCGAGCTTGATGAACTCCGGCACGGTCTTGGCTGGCAGCGACGGCGTCGTCACCAGGATGAACGGCGATTTCACATAGAGAGAAATTGGTACGAAATCCTGCTGCGGATTGTAGTTGATCTGCTTGTAGAGCGTCGGATTGATCGCCATCGCCGCGCTGGTCAGCACCACCAGCGTATAGCCATCCGCCGGAGCGCTCGCGACCTGCGCCGCTGCGAGCATCGTCGCCGCGCCCGGCTTGTTCTCGACCACCACCGGCTTGCCGAGCGATTGGGAAAGCTTGTCGGCATAGAGCCGCACCAGCACATCCATGCCGGAGCCCGCGGCGAGCGACACCACAATGGTGATCGGCCGGTTCGGATAGTCCCCCGCGCCTTGCGCGTTTGCTTGCGAATGCGAATGCGTCGCAATCGAAATCAGCGACAATGCGAACAGCGCGAAAAGCCTGTGAAACTGGCGCATTTATCCCTCCCAGAGCATTTTTTTGTGCACTGACCTTATGTGGGGCCTCGCTTGCGAACAAGGCACTTTGCGTTGACCCAAAGGTCGCATTATCTGCGTGTCGAGGCACGGGCCGAACGGGATCGCGATCGACATGCAAGACGAAAAAGAGAAGGTCGCGCTCGGATCGATCCTCGCGTCCGGGGCGCTCACAATCGGCAAGGGCGTGGTCGGCGTACTGACTGGATCGCTCGCGCTGATCTCCGAAGCCGCGCATTCCCTGATCGATCTGTTCGCGACGATCATGACCTATTTCGCGGTGCGGATCTCCGGCAAACCTGCCGACGAGGAGCACCACTACGGACACGGCAAGGTCGAAAGCGTCACCGCGCTTGCAGAAACCGCCCTGCTCTTCGTTCTCTCCGGCGTGGTGATCTGGGAGGCCGGGCGGCGGCTCCTGTTCAACGACGGTCATGCGGTCGAAGCGACCATCGCCGCCTTCGCCGTGATCATCATCTCGATCGTCGTCGATTTTGTCCGGGCGCGGATGCTCTATCGGGTGGCGCACGAGACCGCGAGCGAAGCGCTCGAGGCGGACGCGCTGCACTTCAGCTCCGACATGTGGTCGTCGCTGGCGGTTCTCATCGGCCTGTTCGGCGTCTTCTTCGGTTTCAAATGGGCTGACTCCGCGGCCGCGCTCGTCGTTGCGCTGTTTGTCTGCATCGCAGGCTGGCGGCTGGGCCGGCGCACCATCGACACACTCACCGACACCGCCCCGCCCGGCTCGGCAGAGACCGTGACGCGCGCCGCTTCGCGCGTGCGCGGCGTCGTTGCGGTCAGTCGCGTGCGCGTGCGTCCCGTCGGCGACAAGATTTTCGTCGAGACGACCGTCGCGGTGAGCCGCACTCTGCCGCTCGACCGGGTCGAGGCGATCAAGGCGCAGGTGGCCGAAACCGTACGCACCGACATGCCACGCGCGGAGGTCGGCGTGTCGATTGCCCCGATCGCGCTCGACAACGAGAGCGTGATGGAGCGTGTCATGGTGATCGCGCGCAACCAGGCGCTCGCCATACATCACGTCACGGTTCACGACATCCACGGCCAACTGTCGGTCTCCCTCGATCTCGAGGTCGACCGCAAGATGACGCTCGGTGCTGCACACGAGATTGCCGACAATCTGGAAAGGGCGCTGCGCGACGAACTCGGCACCGAGGTCGAGGTCGAAACCCACATCGAGCCACTCCAGCCGCCGAGTCTCGCCGGCCGCGAGGCGCCACCGGAGCGCGTCAAGGCCGTGGAGATGGCGCTCGCCGAGATCGCGGCCGAGGGCCGCGTGGTCCGCGACGTGCACAACGTCCGGGTCCGGGAAACCGACGAAGGCGAGATCGTCAATTTCCACTGCCGCGTCGATCCTTCCCTCACCGTGCAGGAGGTGCACGAAAAGGTCGATGAGGTGGAGCGCACGCTCCGCGACCGCTCGCCGTCGATCAAACGGGTGATCGGCCACGCCGAACCCCAGGGCGGACGCCGCGCCGTTGCCTAGCCGCTAGGCAGCCGAGACCCGGCATGACGGTTGCATGACATCTGCGTGGGAGGAGCTCTGTCATGCAGACAATGCGCGCGCCGGTGCCGCCGCAGCACCTCTACGCATTCGTTGCGTTGGCCGCCGTTACAATCGTCTTCCTCGCCATGTGGCCGAAAGCGCGGACCACGGCGATCATGGATTCCCGCTGTGAACTCTGGGACATGGAAGCAACCGCCGTGCTCGCGGCAATGATCGGCAGCCGCAACGAAATGGCGGATGCGCAGCTCGGCGATGCGGTCTTCCGGCTGAGACGCGCCCGCACCTATTGCCGTAATGGCTTCTCCAACATGGCGCAGCTCGACTATGACGCACTGATGAGCAATCGCTACGACTTCAGGCGTTAGCGCGGACACCCACGCCGACGCTGATCAATGATTGTGCAGCGTAACGGACCTTAGTTCGCGCCCACCCCGGCCGCGCGCAGGATACCGCTGTTGCGCTCGACATCGGTCTTGAGCGTCTTGTCGAACACGTCCGGCGTGTTGAAAACGATGTCGACGCCCTGCTTGGTGAGACGCTCGGCAACGTCCGGTGTTTTCAGGATCCCGGCGATATCCCTGGCCACCTTGTCCAGAACCGGCCTCGGCGTGTTCGCCGGAGCCATCACGGCGAACCAGGCGTCATATTCGTAGGTGGGCAGCCCCGACTCCGAGACGGTCGGCACATCCGGCATCGCAGGGCTACGCTTGGGCGCCGAAACCGCAATGACCTTGATCTTGCCCGCCTGCCTTAATTCGATCGCAAGGTTGACGCCGAGAAAGAAAAGCTGCGAGTCATTGCGCATCACGCTCGTCACCGCCTCGGGTGCCCCTTTGTTCGGCACGTGCATGATGTCAATCTTCGCTGTCTGCTTGAGAAGCTCCGCGCCGAGATAGGATGTGCTGGCGAGGCCAGCCGACGAGAAGTTCATCTTACCCGGACTGGCCTTCGCCAGCGCCACAAACTCCGAGACATTTTTCGCGGGAAGATCGGGCGGCACGATCAGCGCCTGCGGCACGGATGCGACTTCCGTGATGCCTGCGAAATCCTTGGCTGGGTCATACGGCAGGTTTCTATTCACCACCGCGCCGATGGTGTGGCCGTTCGACGTGAGCATCAGCGTGTAGCCGTCCGGCGCCGCGCGTGCGACGCTCGCCGTACCCGCGATGCCGGGGCGGTTCTCGACGATAACTTGCTGCTTCCAGATGTCGGTAAGCTTGTCGGCCAACACGCGGGCCAGCCCGTCGGTGATGCTGCCTGCGGAGAACGGAACGACGATGGTGACGCGCTGGTTCGGATAGTCGCCCGCCGTTTGTGCAAACGCACCGGGCGCGATGGCAAGCGCTACCGCGCCGAAAAACAAACCGAGCAGAATCCTGCAAAGCCTCACCACGAGCACCCTCCCTTGCCGTCCGATTTTTGTTTTCTCGACTCTACAACGGCTGGCGGAAAGAAAACCAGCGTGCGGCAAGCAAAGCAAAAGGCCGGCAACTTGCGCTGCCGGCCCGGAACAACATGGATGATGATGGAGATTAGAGCCCGGCTTCCTTGAACACCTGCGTCAAGTTGGCAGTCTCGTCCTTGATGATCTTATCGAACTGCTCGGGGGTGTCCGACTTGGCGATCACGAATTGCGCGTCGAGCTTGGCCTTCATCTCGGGTGCCTTGATCGCATCACCCCAATCTTTCGCGATCTTTTCGAGGATCGGCTTCGGCACGTTCGCCGGCGCCATCAGGCCGAACCAGGAGTCATAGACATATGGCAGGCCCTGCTCGGTAAAGGTCGACACATTCGGAAGATCGGGGATACGCTGCGCCGTCGCCGCCGCGATGGCGCGCACTTTACCGGCCTCCGACTGTTCCTTCGCGAGGTTCACCGGCGCGAAATAGAACTGCACGTCGTTGCGCATCACAGCGGTGACGGCATCCGGCGCACTGCGGAACGGCACGTGGACGATGTTGACGTTTGCCGCCTTACGGAACAACGCGCCCGCGATGAACGTGGTGGAGGCAAGGCCCGGCGAGGAGAAATTGAGCTTGCCCGGCTGCGCCTTGGCAAGATCAATCACTTCCTTCACGGTTTTCACCGGCACCTCAGGATACGAGATCAGATAGAGCGGCGCGGAAGCCAGACGCGTGATGCCGGAGAAATCCTTCACCGGATCGAACGGTGGGTCTTTCGTCACGAGACCTGACACCGTGTGGCCGTTCGAGGTCACCATCAGCGTGTAGCCATCGGGCGCAGACTTCGCGACACCGGCGGTGCCCGCGAGGCCCGGACGGTTCTCGACCACGACCTGCTGGTTCCAACGCTTGCCGAGATCATCGGCGACGATGCGCGCCAGGATGTCGGTCACGCTGCCGGCGCCGAACGGCACCACGATGGTGATGCGCTGGCTCGGCCAGTTCTGCGCCGATGCAGGCGCAGCAAGCACGGCGCCGGTGGCCAATGCCGCAAGCCCAAGCCAAAACTTCTTCATCTGCTTCATGATCATCTCCTCCCCCGTCCACGGGACGCTTATTGCGCAGGCACCGCGGCGCGGTGGACTGTCTTTGCGTCCTTCTTTGCAATGACTTCCTCAAGACTTCTACCAAAATCTTTCAGCATCACGGTGGCGGCATTTCGACCCGGACCACCGGAGATGGAACCACCGGGGTGGGTTGTAGAACCCGTCTGATAAAGCCCCGGAATCGGCATGCGGTGCTGCGCCCATCCGGGCACCGGACGGAGCGCCGCAGCCTGCGCCGCATTCTGCGCGCCGCCATGGCAGGAGCCACGCCAATTGTGCGGGTTGCGCCGCTCCAGATCGAGCGGGCTTTCGACCACCTTTGCCAGGATATTGTCTTCGGTCAGATTGGGCGAGAATTTGCGGAGCCAATTGAGATTGGCTTCGGCAACCTCGTCTTTGATGCTGTCCCAGTGCGCCGGGCCTTCTTTCAGATCGTAGGGCTGCATGCCGATGATCTTGATGGTGTGGTGGCCGTGCGGCGCCTGGGTGGGGTCGCCAATTGTGGGCGAAACGGCCAGTAGCACCGGCTCGTCGACGTTCGCAACGCCACGCGCGAAATCATACCCCATGCGCAGCGCCCGCGTGGGCTCCGACAGCATCGCGCAGGCGATCGGCGTGATTGGGCCGCCGTCGCCTTTGAAGGTCATCGGTTCTTTTGTCGCATAGTGAGAAACGAACAACGTCGGCCCGCCCTGATAGCTCTCTAGGCCTTCGACGAAGTCGTCGGCCCAATGCTTGCGCGGCGCCATCTCGACGAGGTGCTTGATGTGGATGGTCGAGAGCACCGCCTTCTCGGCGCGATAACTTGAGCCGTCCGCGCATTCGACGCCGACGCATTGGCCGTTCTCGACGATGAGTGCCTTCACCATCTTGTTGGTGAGCGTGACGCCGCCGTTATCCTCGACGATCTTCGCAAGCTTCTCGGTGAGCACACCTGAGCCGCCTTTCGGGATGCACCAGCTCCAGCGCTGGCGGCCCCATACCAGCGAATAAGCAAGGCGGCCGGTCATCGGCCATTCCGGCGGCACCACGGTCTGGAATGCCATCCAAAGCATAAAGCAGCGCGAGTGATCGTCCTCGAAATTGTCGCGAATGATTTCCCACGCAGATTGTGCTTGGCGGCGCAGCCATTTCTTGCCATCGGGATGTTCGTTCAGACGATCGTTGATCGGCTTGCCGAAGCCAATCGGCGTGTAGGACGACGCGTCAAACAGCGGCTTGATCGCGTCGTATTCGGCGATCATGCGCCGGTAGGCGTCGGCGTCCTTCTTCGAAAACTTCGCGAACTGCTCAACAGTACGCTCGATGTCGTGGTACTGCGTGAGATAGCTGCCGTCGAGAAACGGCGCGTGGCAGACGATCTCCGGATGGATGTACTCAAGTCCGTAGTCGCTCGCGAGCCCGAGCTCGTCGTCGATCATCATCGGTGAGTCTTGCAGGATGACGTGCGCAGTGCCGCAGGAGTCGTGGCGAAAGCCCGGCAGCGTCAGTTCTTCGGTGATGACATTGCCGCCGAGCACCGGTCGGCCTTCCAGCACGAGGCACTTGTACCCCGCCTTTGCGAGATAGGCGGCGGCGACGAGACTGTTGTGCCCCGCCCCAGCCACGACGATATCGAAACGATCGGCCATGCTTCCAACCCTAAACTTGTTGTTCTTGTTCGAGACGGCGCTCCTACAAGACCGCCACCCGCAGCTTAGACGAATTCAGATGCGTTTGAGCGGCACGCCAGCAGCTTTGTAAGCGCGGTCCTGCGCCGCACGCCCAAGCTGATAGATCTTGTTCATATCGACGCCGACCAGCTTGCCGTCGCGTTTGACCATCTTTCCGGCGATGATGACGGTATCGACGTTCGCGGGCGTCATGCTGGTGACGACCGCGCCCACCGCGTTGTTCATCGGCATCACATTGGGCCGGTCGGTGCGCATCAGAATGATATCCGCCTCCATGCCGGGCTTCAGCACGCCGACCTTGCGCTCCAGGCCATTGGCGCGCGCGCCTTCGATAGTTGCGAACTCCAGCACATCGCGGACTTTCAGGAACGGCGGCAGGTTCTTTTCGCCGGCAAGCTGGCGCGTCCAGATTTCGTTCTTCTGCTGCGAGAACACCGACCGCATCTGATTGAAGAAATCGCCGGGCACCGACGTCTCGACATCCACGCTCAGGCTCGGGCGGATGCCGAGGTCGATCGCCTTCTGTACGGGCGGATTGCCGTGCCCCATCAGCTTCTCGACGTAACCCGCGATCGACACCGTGCCGCCGGAGTCCTTGATGAGCCTCCACTCCATGTCATTGAGCGTGCAACAGTGCACGTAAGTCGTGTCGGAACGCAGTGGCTCGGTCGCGTGGATGCGTTCAATAAACGCGTTCCGCCCAGACTCGCCGATACCGACATGGATGGTGATGCGCGCACCGACGTCGCGCGCTTGTTTCCACACCGCAAGGATCTCGTCCGGGTTGCTGCCCGGCGATGCCATGGCGAGCGTCAGAAGCTGGTCGTCGCTGTTGAAGTACTGCTTACGCAGCCGCGCGATGTCTCCGGGATACTTGTGGCGCGGCGCATCCTTCCAGTTGCCGCTCGCCGTTTGCGGGTTGCCATAGGCAAACACCGCGCGCACGCCGGAGTCCTGCAAGCCCTTGATGGCCGCGTCGGTGTGCTCCGGCGAATTATGGATGTGTGACCAGTCGAGAACGGTCGTCACGCCCGCGTCGATACAGCCGAGGCCGCTCAGAAGTTCGGCTGCGTAAATGTCCTCCGGCACGAAATTCGCGCCGAATTTGCGTTGCACGAGATTGATGTAATCGGTCAGCGAGCCGTCGGGCAGCACGTTGCGCAGGAATCCCTGCCACATGTGCCGGTGGGTATCGACGAAGCCCGGCATCACGACGTTGCGATAGCAGTCGACGAGTTGTGCGTTCGGCGCGTCGATGTTCGGACGCACCGCGACGATCTTCTTGCCTTCGATCAGGACGTCGGCCTCCTCGAAATCGCCGAGCGTCTTATCCATCGTCAGCACACAGCCGCCTTTGAGCAACATTGCACGGTTGGACTGCACGGGCGGTTTCGGTGCGGCCGAGGCTGCGTTGATTACGCTTGCCGACATCAGAGGCGTCGCAGCCACCCCCGCCGCAGCCGTGCAAAGGAACCGCCGCCGCGACATTCCTCCACAACATGCGCAGCCAAAACCGGAATGCCGAAATGCCATGCGTCCCCCCGCGCCACTCCGCACGTGGCGCATCAAAGCGGCCGGGATGCTATCCTTGCCAAACCTGATGTTCCAGCGACGTGACAGCGCCTCACAATCGGCGCATAGATCGCTGCCCACTGCTGCCGGGCCCATTCATTCCCACATAGAGCAAGATGCGCACCGAAGAACCCCGCCTGATCCGTCTTTCCGAATATCGGCCGCCCGATTGGCTGGTGGAGACCGTCGATATGGACGTGAAGCTCCATCCGACGCAGACGCCGGTGCGCACGACGCTCAAGTTAAAGCCCAATCCCGCGGCAGGGGCACCCGCACCGGTGCAGCTCGACGGCGACGGACTGACCTTGGTTTCACTGAAGATCGACGGAGAAAAGCTCAGCGCTGACCGCTATGTCGCGACGCCCGAGAGCCTGACCATCGCGCAGCCGCCCGCCGGCCCGTTCACGCTCGAGATCGAGACGCTGGTGGACCCGTCCGCCAATACGCAACTCTCGGGCCTTTATCGCTCGTCCGGCAACTACTGCACGCAGTGCGAGGCCGAGGGCTTCCGCCGCATCACCTATTATCCCGACCGTCCGGACGTGATGGCTGTGTTCACCGTCCGCGTCGAAGCTGACAAGGCCGAGGCGCCGGTCCTGCTCGCCAATGGCAATCCTACGGAAAGCGGCG